>LGOV01048371.1_pt1 | contig 13992 bp, 13 predicted proteins | sample 469881 | NCBI WGS metagenome assembly LGOV01 (sample SAMN03857199, study PRJNA290197) | marine sediment metagenome | biome: marine cold seep biome; feature: cold seep; material: marine sediment; isolation source: sample #5579, elevator 3A push core 41 containing 12 cm of sediment... ...
ATAATTTACTGGATTTCACTAATGGATTGGATACTCTATTAGCATCGGAAGATTTACCAGCAGGTAAAATTTCACAAATGCGTCTTGTATTAGGCGATGGTAATAAAGTGAAAATCGATGGAGAGTATTATAATTTAGATACTCCATCAGCTCAACAGTCTGGATTAAAATTCAATATTCATGCTGATTTAGTTGAAGGTGTTACATACAATCTTTGGATTGATTTTGATGCAAAACGTTCGATTGTTGAAAAAGGAAATGGGAAGTATTCATTAAAACCAGTTATTCGTACTTATACTGAAGCAACTTCTGGTGCTATAAAAGGTATTATTAACCCAATAGAAGCTAAACCATATGTTATGGCTATTTCTGTATCTCAAGATACTTTAGGAACTTATGCTGATACTATTACAGGTGAATTTTTACTTAGAGGAGTATCTGAAGGTAATTACACTGTAGAGGTTTTGCCGATAGAAGGATTTATCAAAAGAACAATATCTGATGTTGAAGTAGTTTTAGGAGCAAGTACAGATTTGGAAACAATAAATCTTGAAATAGAATAAGATATATATTGAATAGATATAAGCGACCTCATTGCAAATGCATTGGGGTCTTTTTTTTGTATTATGTTTAAATGAATATTATATCTTCGCAAAAATATATTTTCAATGTTGAATTACTCTTTTATTATTCCAGTTTTTAATCGACCTAACGAGATACGCGAGTTACTTGAAAGCTTCAGTGAAGTTGAGTTTGAGTCTGATTATGAAATAGTTATTATAGAAGATGGTTCTACAGAAAAAAGTGATACTATTATTGATGAGTTCAGCGAAAAGCTGAATATTTCTTATTTTTTCAAAAGTAATTCCGGACCTGGAGATTCACGTAATTATGGGATGCAAAGAGCAAAAGGGAACTATTTTATTGTTTTAGATTCAGATGTTATTTTGCCATCAAATTATTTAAAAGAAGTTGATGCATTTCTTAAAAATAATTTTGTGCATGCTTTTGGAGGGCCTGATGATGCTCATAAATCGTTTAGTGATTTGCAAAAAGCTATAAACTTTGCAATGACATCGTTTTTAACAACAGGCGGAATACGAGGAGGTAAAAAGCAAGTTGGTAAGTTTCAACCACGAAGCTTTAATATGGGTATCTCAAAAGAAGCTTTTGAGGCAACTGGGGGTTATGGTAAAATTCATCCAGGTGAAGATCCCGATTTAACTTTCAGAATATGGAAACAAGGATTCGAGACTGCTTTAATACCAGATGCCAAAGTTTTTCATAAACGAAGAATATCGTGGAGCAGTTTTAAAACACAAGTTTATAAATTTGGAGTTGTACGTCCTATACTTTCAAAATGGCATAAAGGAACTGGAAAAATTACCTTTTGGTTTCCTACACTATTTACTTTATATGTTTTATTATCAATAGTATTAAGTCCNNCCGACATTATTTACTTTATATCTGATATTATCAATTGTATTAAGTCCAATATGTAAGTTGCCTTTGTTAACGGTTTTAATATATCTAATATTGATTTTCACTACATCATTATTTAAAAATAAATCATTGAAAATAGCTGGAATGTCTGTTGTTACTTCTCTAATACAGTTTACATCTTATGGTTATGGGTTTTTACTTTCTAACTTTAAACTCCATATTCTAAAGCAAGATCCTAAAGAGGCATTTCCTAAATTCTTTTTTAGATAGGGGGGTGTAATGTAATTGTATGATATTAGTTGTCTGACCAAGATAACTATTTATGCCTGATGTATTAAAAATTTTACCAAGTTCTTCTACCTTTCCTACTTTCAATTATATTAGATATAATTGTACCTGAATTAACATCTAAATGAATTTTAGTACCATCCCAATTTATTAATTTAACTTCATCATCTGCCGTTTTATAAATATCAACATATGGACTATTAATCCCATTGTAGACTACATTTTCATATTTAGCATTAACTAGATTATCAATTTGCCATTCAATTTCATTTTTTTTCATGTTAACACCGTAGACATTATTAATAAAATCAGAATTAACCTCTCTTTCTAGTAGAATGACAATGATATTACCAAAATCTATAATCTTCTTAATGTCATTATTGAACTTAATTGAATTACCATTTTCAAATGATAGCTTGTCTTTATTGATTATATAACTCATAATATTTAATTTATATACCATCTAAACTCCGTTCATTTGAAAATGAACTACTCGGGATTTCTTGATCTAATTCAAACTGCTGTCCACCACCATTTGTATTTGATCCATCACCAACCTTTACTCTTTCAGAAGCAGTACCAGTAATCATTTTAGTCCCTTCAGGGACAGACACGTCAACAATATAACTGGTTCAAAATCCAATGAATACTTATTTTGTATTTCTTTAGAAGAAAGTATATTCCCATTACTATCGTATAGATCTGATTTTTTCATCATCCAAGCACCTTCTGCACTATTTTCTCCATTCTTGAATACACGAACAAATTGTTCTGCTTTTCCAGTTGTAAATTCCACTACCTCATGTCCTACTTTATATGGCGCATCCCAACCTCTAGCAAGGTGTCTTGCATTTGCTATACTTGAAGGTACACTGACTGATTTTGATATTTTTCGAAACCCTTTTAAAAGGTCTCCACCTGGTACCCAAGCAACAAGAGCAAATGCTATATCCCAATTATCTCCTCCATTAAATGCTGAATAAGTATCCTTTGCATCAATAGCTTGGCCAACATATGGAACAAAACCTAGCATCACTTCAGCAGCAGCTCCTCCATACCTGATTTTTATATCGTCAGCATGTCTTTCGGCTTCTGCTTGAACGCCCCCTTTAGAATACATTAACATTCTAAAACGATAATCTGCTCCTTCAAGACCTTCTACCTCTTGGGTTGCAATTGGAGAGTTATGCGAGAAATGATATGTACTTAACGCAGGGTATTTCTTGTACAAAGGATCTACAGAGAAAAATCTTCCATAACGGGCATTGTATGATCTATATTTAAAACTCCAATTTACTCCTTCTCCTGCAATCTCATCATTTCTTTCCTGTCCTTGAAAACCAAACCTATAAGAACTACTCTGCGAACTCCTACCGTCTTTAGTCAACCCAAAAGGATAGTAATCTGACCAAGATAATACCCCAATTTCAGTAAATCTTATATTTTAATCACTTCAGATATTTCTTTCAAAAATTCAGAATTATTTTCAATTGCAGTACCTATAACAACCATATCGGCACCCGAATTTAATGCAGTTTCTAATTTCTCTTTGGTGTTTATTCCTCCGCCAACAATTAATGGGATATCTATGTTGTTTTTAACAGCTTTAATCATGTTACTAGGTACTTCGTACTTTGCGCCACTGCCTCCATCTAAATACACTAATTTATGACCAATCATTTCGCTTGCTAAAGATGTAGCAACTGCTATTTCAGGTTTGTTGCGTGGTAAAGGAGTAGTGTTACTTATATATGATGCTGTTGTTTGCACACCACTGTCAACCAAAATATATCCGGTAGATAGTATTTCAAGTTTTGATCTTTTTAGCAAGGGTGCTGCAACAACCTGGCTGCCAATCAAAAACTCTGGATTTCGCCCAGATATTAATGATAAAAATAAGATTCCATCAGCTTTATTAGAGATTTGGTGTACACTTCCCGGGAAAATAATAACAGGAATAGAAATGTTTTCTTTAATAAGACTGATATATGTATCCATTTGGTCGGAACTCAAAAGGCTACCACCAATTAAAATATAATTAATTGGAGTTTGTTTAATTTTATTTAAAAGGCTAATTAACTCTTTAGCAGTAAGTTTATCAGGATCAATCAGAACTGAAATTTGCTTTCTGTTTTCTCTTTTTGCCTTTACTATTTCACTTAAAATATTCAATTGTGGTATTTTATATGGTTTGCAACAAATTTAATCAATCATTAGATATACCAAAGTATGCTCATTAAAAATGTCAATTTTACCTTTTAAGGCTTGCTTTTTGTCGTCAAAAATCAACTCAGCATTAATTGTTCTGTCGCCGAGGTTAATATTGGTGATATTTAGATTTTTTCTGAAATCAATTCCAGTTTTGTCGCACAGCTTAAACATAGCTTCTTTGCAGTTCCAAATTATAGAAAGCACCTCTAACGATTCTGTATCAAAGCTAGCTTTTTCTTCATCGTTAACAAACTTATGGGCTATTCTGAAAATTTGAGTTCTATTTTTTTCTACATCTATTCCAACTTTTTTATTGCTAATAATAATAGCTGCAAATTCATTAGTGTGCGAAATTGATATAAATTTATCTTTCAAATATGGAGCACCATCATTATTATATTTCAAATCCAAATCAGAATAATCTAACTCTTGAAGAAGCATTCGAGTAGCTAAAAATTCTATTTTTCTTTTTTCTGATGAAAATTTTTCAATTCTATTTATTGAATTTTTTCCTAATTTCACAGATGACAATAGAACGTCATATTCCTCGTCTATCTTCCATATCAGAAGCGAAGTATCATTATCTATTTCATGTTTATTATATAGAGGCATCTATTACTAATTATCAATATTAAAAATCACTATCTTTGGTAACGAACTTAAAAAAAACATTTCAAATGGGTAGCGAAGTTAAATCATATTTACCATATAAAGTTAAGGATATTTCATTGGCAACTTGGGGGCGAGAGGAAATAATATTAGCAGAAGCAGAAATGCCAGGTTTAATGTCTTTACGGGAAGAGTATAAAGACGAACAACCTTTAAAAGGAGCTAGAGTTGCTGGTTGTTTGCATATGACAATACAAACAGCAGTGTTAATTGAAACACTAGTTGCTTTAGGAGCAGATGTTACTTGGAGTTCGTGCAATATTTTTTCTACACAAGATCATGCAGCTGCAGCAATTGCGAAAACTGGGATACAGGTTTATGCATGGAAAGGTATGAGCGATGAAGAATTTGATTGGGCAATAGAGCAAACTCTTTTCTTTGGTGAAGAAAAATTACCGCTAAATTTAATTTTAGATGATGGTGGCGATCTTACTAATATGGTTTTAGACAGATATCCAGAACTTGTAAAAGATTTGAAAGGATTATCAGAAGAAACTACAACAGGTGTACACAGACTTTATGAAAGGGAAAAAAATAATACTCTTCCAATCCCTGCAATAAATGTTAATGACTCTGTTACAAAATCAAAATTTGATAATAAATATGGTACTCGTGAATCGGCGGTAGATGGAATACGTAGAGCTACAGATTTAATGATAGCTGGTAAAGTTGTTGTTGTTGCCGGATTTGGAGACGTAGGTAAAGGTACAGCAGCATCGTTTAGCGGTGCTGGAGCTAGGGTTATTGTTACTGAAATAGATCCTATTTGTGCATTACAGGCTGCAATGGAAGGTTATGAAGTTAGAAAAATGGAAAATGCCATTGTTGATGCCGATATAGTTGTTACAGCAACGGGAAATAAAGATATTATTACAGGAGCTTCGTTTAAAGCAATGAAAGATAAATGTGTAGTAGCAAATATCGGACATTTCGATAATGAAATAGACATGGCTTGGCTAGAAAATAATTATGGAGACTCAAGAGTTTATATAAAGCCACAAGTTGATAAATATACTGTTGATGGTAAAGAAATAATTGTTCTTGCCGAAGGTAGATTAGTGAATCTGGGTTGTGCAACTGGTCATCCATCATTTGTTATGTCTAACTCATTTACAAACCAAACTCTAGCACAAATTGAGCTTTGGAAAAACTCGGGGAATTACAAGAATAGTGTTTATACTCTTCCTAAAATCTTAGACGAAAAAGTAGCTCAATTACACTTAGCCAAATTAAGGGTTGAACTTGATGAGCTTTCAGAAGAGCAAGCAAAATATATTGGAGTAAAGGTGAAAGGACCTTTTAAACCTGAATATTACAGGTATTAATTCTATATTTCTAGAATATTAACACAAGTCGAGGCTATTATTAGTTTCGACTTTTTTTGTTTTATTTTTATTTGCAATGGCGCGTAATATGTTTAATATCATGATTTTAGAAAATCTAAACATATAACTTTATGCTGATTAATTATAGAAAATAGTCACTTAGTTTTTATCCATTTTGGGCAAGTTTGTTAAGGTTAAAGTTTAGAAAAAATTAATAAACCCTGTGGATAGCATATTTTTAAATATATGTATCATGTTTATTAAAGTACTTCATTTAACAGTTATAGGCCTCCTAATTTCTGGGATATCCTTTTCGCAAACAGCAGTAAAAAAAGTAACATCTAATGTTGCAATTGATGGCCAACTTGAGGAGTCGTTTTGGGATATTTCAAATCAACTTACAATTGGAAGCTCAAATAATGTTGCAAATTTTGGGGTGTTATGGGATGATGATTTTTTGTATGTAGGTGTTAATGTTGAAGATGCAATATTATGTAATAACGGGAGGCAAGGATTTTATGATGATGGGGTTGAAATATGTATTGATGGGAATAATAGCAAAGGAACAGCTTTTGATAAGTATGATAGGATATTTGTTAAGCCAATTAATAGTTATTGGATTCAGGAAATGGAACAACGTTATGATGGTGTAATTCATAAATGGATAGAGACTAGTAATGGATATTCAATGGAGTTTGCCATACCTTGGAGTAATTTTAATGTAACACCAGCATCAGGAATAAAAATAGGTTTTAATATTATTGTCAATGATGATGAATATTCAAATAACACTAGTAATAAACCTGAAATAAAACTTTGGAGTGGTAATAGTGGATATTACGTTAATCCTTCTGTTTGGGGAGAACTCGAATTATCTAGTCAAACTGTTTCTTTTACAGGTAATTATTTAGCTTTAATTAATCCCAATGGAGGTGATTTTTATATTAATGGTAAAACGACAATAATTAATTGGCTAAGTAATAATATATCAAATATCAATATTGATTACAGTACTGATAATGGTAATAATTGGAACTCCATAGCTACAAACATTCCTGCAAATTCAGGACAATTTTCGTGGAATGTAACAGCAACTCCATCTGATAATTGTTTGATAAAAATTTATGAGACAGGAAATTCATCTTTAAATGATATAAGCGAAAGTCAATTTTCTATTTCAGAAGCATTAAGTGCAGTTGAACCACTTATTCCAAATACATGGGATAACTATATGTGGCCATATAATGCATATTTTCCGGAAGATGAAAATGGAATAAACGGACATGTAGGTAGTGCTTGTGGGCATGCTTCACTAGCAAGGATATTACATTATTGGGAATTCCCAATTGTTGGTAACGATCAATTAACTTTTCAAGATAATGCAGGACATACATGGTCTGCAAACTTTGGTGCAACAACATATAATTATGATAACATGCCAGGTTACTTGCCAGAAAACAGTACTGAACCTGAGTATAAAGATGTTGCAACACTTACATATCATGCTGCTACATCTATGCATGATATTTATGGCTCGGGAGGTGATTTGACAAAAATGTCATATGCAATGAGTCATTATTTTAATTATAAAGAAAGCACATCAGCATTAAGATTTAACTACACAAAAGCCCAATGGGTTAATTTAGTGATGAATGAACTAGATAATGGAAGAGTCCTTTTGGTTCAGGGTATGACTACTGAAGTTTTAGGTGATTGGCATGAAAATAACTGGATAGCAGGACATTGGTTTCATATAGATGGTTATAATGAAGATGGTCTTTTTCATGGAGTTTTGGGCTTTGGAGATGAGGATGCTTATTTTGATATCGAGAGTTTGTTTGGATATTACCTTAACAACGGTATATTAATAGGTCTTGAACCAAATTTAAATGGTAAAGAGCTTTCTCTACTAAGTAATAATGGAGGAGAAAATTTAGAATCCGGAAAAGTGATAGAGGTATTATGGAATAGTTTGAATATAACAAATGTTAGGATAGAATATACAGTAGATAATGGTCAAAACTGGATAGAATTAATTAGTAGTATTTCGGCTTCTTCTGAGAGTTATGATTGGACAACACCAGATATTAATTCTGATAAGTGTAAAATAAAAATTACAGATGTTAGTGATATAAATGTTTATGATAAGAGTAATGAAGAGTTTTCAATTTCTAGTTATGAAATAGTATTAAGCTCGCCTAATGGGGGCGAATTTTATTTAGCTAATGAAATTGCTAAAATAAGATGGGAGAATACGCCTGTTTCTGATATTAAAATAGAATATTCAATAGATGATGGAGCAGAATGGAAAGAGATAGTTGCAAGCATACCTTCTTCTTCGGGAAGTTATGATTGGGCTATACCAAATGTTAAATCAAATAAATGTTTGGTGAAAATAAGTGATGCATCTAATATTTCCATTTTTGATGAAAGTGAAAATAATTTTGAGATAGGACAAGCAAATAATGCTGGTGGCCCATATTTAACTGATGAAAATACTGTTTTATTACTTCATTTTAATGGTGATTTAAAGGAAGAATCTAATAATTATACAGTTGTAAATCATGGTATTGCAAAAACCTTTATCTCTAACCCTATTAAGGAATTAAATGAGGCTATTTATTTTGATAATAGTATTCAAGGAAATCAATCAAGTATAACTATTCCGAATACAGATAAACTTAATTTAATTGGTAATTGGACAATTGATTTTTGGATTTATATTAATTCATGGAATCAGAGTCATAATAGTTGGCCAGTACCTTTAGTACTTCCAACAACCGGTTGGGATTCAAATTATTTCCTTGAAATCCCTTCAACAGAAGGAAAGCTTAAGTATGGATTTAAAAGTAGTGATGGTGGTGCCATGATATATTCATCACAAAATAGTATTACTACAAAAAAATGGTACCACGTGGCATTAATTAATGATTATGATAATCACACAATTAAGCTGGTTTTACGTGATGTAAATTTTCAAGAAATTGAAGAGAAATCAGCTAATTATACTTCAGGGACTATTATAAGTACTGGTACACAAGATTTAAAGATAGCTTTTGGAACTGCTGGAGATAATTACTTAGATGGTTATATGGATGAACTTAGAATTAGTAATGTGGTTAGAACTTTTGAAAATAGAATGAAAATCTCTGAAAACTATTCTGATAATCAGTTTTCTATTTATCCAAACCCAACAGTGAAAAGTGTTTATATAGAAGGACCAGAAAAAGTTGAGCTTTCGATATTAACAATAACTGGCCAAAAAATATTTGAAAAGAAAAATTTCAGAAGTGGCATTATTGATACTTCTAAATTTAAAAAAGGTATTTATGTAGTTATGTTTAATGGTGAAGGAGGGGTAGTAAGTAAAAAAATAATTATTGAATAGTAAGGTTTATTCATTGGTTATTAACCATTATCTATTTGGCTGGTTTTTACAGTAGCGGTAGGGATGGAAGAGGCAGCTTTGGCAAAAGAAATTGAAGTGAATAAAAAAATGAGATGGCTTGTTTTTACAAGACCATCTCATTTTTATTATGAACACAATGAACTTGCCAAACTACAGCTGATAGCCCGCTCGACCGCCATTATTATTAATCACATACTAATTTGTATAATCAACTTTATAAACTCGGTGGCAAGTAACACAGTTATTGGTTAAAGCAGCAAGCTGTTTTGCTGTAGTTGCAGGATTGTAATTTACCTTCGCGCTATCAGCAATTGCTTGGAAAAGATCGTGACCGGCAAACCCCATTTGCTTACATGCAAGAGGTGATAATTTAAGTAACCTGGCAGGAGTCTCAGCAATAGATGCACTACCTTGTCTGGTAGCTGCGTCAACTATCATCTGAGGATTGTTATCAGCCATCCCTTGATGTACTTCGTTTATTACTTCTAAATAATCTCTCATTTCGCTCATTACAAAATCTCGCAAATCTGGAGCATATTTAACAGTTGTTCTACTGTCTTTAGTTTCAACCATTTCGGTGCCTGTAAATACTAAGATATATCCCAAAATTAGTGTTGTAATAACAAAAACTACATTCGAAATTATTAATCCTCTTTTCATTATTCCTTGTATAAAATTATTTTAAGCGGCAAATATAGATTCTTTTATTTAGATTGAATTAAAATTAGGTCAATTAATTATGAACATAGTTAAATCAATGATATTTTTGCTAAAAACTTATTTGAATGTTGAAATTAAATCCTAATAATACAACACATTTACTTCTTGCGTTTGCAGTTGTCACTATTGTTGGTGCAATAACTTTTGGCCTTCTGGGTAAGGTCTTTGCCTTGATGTTTATAGGTATAGATGCTTTTAGTCCTGATTTTAATTTTGATTCATTGTCAAAAGTTGAAGAGATAAATTTTTTCAGATTAACTCAACCTTTCAATACGGTAGGGATGTTTTTGTCTGGGCCAATTTTTATTAAATACTATTTCCGAAATGAGATAATTATAAATTTCTCGAGTCATAAAATTTCTTTTTCCACATTTTTGAGTTCTGTGATATTGATATTTTTGGTAAAACCCCTTGTTGTATGGTTTGCCTTAGTAAATAAAGAAATAGATTTTAGTTTTTTAGGCGAAGTAGGAAATTCTTTGATAGAAACATCCAATGTTTTATCTGAAAAAATATTGCTTGTTACGAAATCACATTCTATTGACGAGCTGATGCTTAATGTCTTTATTATTGCATTATTGCCTGCTGTAGCTGAAGAGTTTTTTTTTCGAGGAGTAATTCAGCAGTTTTTATTTCGTAGCACCAAAAATTATCATTTGTCTATCTGGATAACTTCAGTTGCATTTGGGTTACTGCATTTAAATATAGTAGGTATTCTGCCTTTAATATTTTTGGGAGCAATTTTAGGATACATTTACCATTATTCTCAAAATATATGGATATCTGTAGTTGCTCATTTTATCAATAATGCAAGTTTACTTTTTGTATTGTATAAGTATCCTAATGAAATGATGGGAAGTAATACTGAAGGCATTTCAACCCAATCAATTATGTTTTCTGCTGTTATGTCATTCTCATTATTGTTTTTTATGTATACCGTTTGGGAGCATAGAAATACGGTGAAGGTAGGCAGATAGTGATATTATTGTATAATAATCAGTCTTGTAAAATACATTTTGCACATACACTAATATTCAGTAATTTTGCACCTCAAATTTGAAGAATGAAGAAAATCAGGAATTTTTGCATTATTGCACATATCGACCATGGTAAAAGTACTTTGGCCGACAGGATGTTAGAATATACTAGTACAATTACGGATAGAGAAAAACAAGATCAATTGCTAGACAATATGGATCTTGAACGCGAAAGAGGTATTACAATAAAAAGTCACGCCATACAAATGGAGTATAACTATAAAGGAGAAGAGTATATTCTTAACCTTATTGATACTCCGGGACACGTTGATTTTTCGTATGAAGTTTCTCGTTCTATAGCTGCCTGCGAAGGTGCATTGCTTATTGTTGATGCTGCACAAAGTATACAAGCGCAAACAATTTCTAACTTGTATTTGGCTCTTGACAAGGAGCTTGAAATTATTCCTGTTTTAAATAAAGTAGATCTTCCAAGTGCAAACCCTGAGGAGGTAACTGACGATATAGTTAATTTAATTGATTGCGAGCCAGAAGAAGTAATACATGCTAGTGCAAAAACTGGCCTTGGTATTAAAGATATTCTTGATGCAATTATTGAAAGAGTTCCTGCACCAGAAGGAGATCCAGATGCTCCATTACAAGCTTTAGTTTTCGATTCAGTTTACAATCAGTTTAGAGGTATTGAGGCATATTTCCGTGTTATTAATGGTACCATAAAAAAAGGTCAGAAAGTGAAATTTTTGGCAACAGGCAAAGAGTATTTTGCTGATGAGATAGGTACCTTAAAACTAAATCAAGTTCCTCGTAAAACTATTGGGCCTGGTGATGTTGGATATATAATATCGGGTGTTAAAGATCCGTTAGAGGTAAAGGTAGGTGATACAATTACTGGGGCAGATAATCCAACTGATAAAGCAATTGAAGGGTTTGAAGATGTTAAGCCTATGGTGTTTGCAGGTATTTATCCTGTTGTAAATGATGATTTCGAAGAGTTGAGAGCTGCTTTAGAAAAGCTTCAGTTAAACGATGCTTCGCTTACTTATCAGGCCGAATCATCAGCAGCATTAGGATTTGGTTTCCGTTGTGGATTCCTTGGTATGCTGCACCTCGAAATTGTTCAGGAAAGATTGGAACGTGAGTTTGAAATGACAGTGATTACAACTATGCCAAACGTAGGTTATAGAGCATATTTGAATAAAACTCCTGATGAGGCAATTATTGTTAATAATCCAACAGATTTGCCAGAAACTACTATTTTGAATAGAGTAGAGGAACCATATATAACTGCTTCGATAATAACAAAATCCGATTATGTTGGACCTGTTATATCGTTGTGTATTGAGAAGCGTGGCGAAATGATGAATCAGGTTTATTTAACAACTGATAGGGTTGAATTAACTTTCCACTTGCCATTAGCTGAGATTGTATTTGATTTTTACGATAGATTAAAAACTATTTCGCGTGGTTATGCATCTTTTGATTATTCGCCTATTGGTTTAAAAGAATCGTCTTTAGTAAAAGTTGATATACTTATTAATGGTGATAATGTTGATGCTTTATCTGCATTGATTCACAAAGACAACTCATATACTATTGGTAAAAAAATATGTGAGAAGTTACGTCAGCTAATACCTCGTCAACAGTTTGATATTGCTATACAAGCTGCGATTGGAGCTAAGATAATTTCGAGAGAAACTGTTAAAGCACTTCGTAAAGATGTAACGGCAAAATGTTATGGAGGTGATATTTCTCGTAAACGTAAATTACTTGAAAAACAGAAAAAAGGTAAGAAAAAGATGCGTCAGATTAGTAACGTAGAAGTTCCACAATCAGCATTTATGGCAGTATTAAAGCTAAATGATTAGTACTGATAATTATATATTTTAATGAAACGGCTAACTATTATTATTATAGTTAGCCGTTTTTTTTTGCAAAAGGCAAAATTTAACTTAGTTCAAATTGTTATGGACAATAAAAAAGGTGCCCTGTCTAAACAAAACACCCTTTTACTACTAACCCAAAAATCAATCTATATTATATATAATATATTCTTATTTTAAAATTTCATCATTTTCCTCTTCCACATTCCATTTAATTTCGTCTAAATCAGCTTCTGGAAGTTCTACTTCTTGTAAGCCGTAAAGATCACTTTCTTCATTGTAAGTCATTATAAATTCACTTACTGTAAACCAGTGAACGTAATCTCCTTTTGCTTCTGTCAACTCTTTGTTAGTTTCTTCGTCAGCATTGTATAAAACTTCTACAACTTCTGCTTCCATATCAGAATTAAGAATTACTTCTTTTTCCTGAGAAAAAGCAATTATTGTAAAAAGTGCAAAGAATACTATTAAACCCATTTTTTTTCTCATAGCAGTAATATTAATGGTTAATAAATTCTGTTTCTTCAAGATACGAATTATATATTCTATAACAAAAAGCTTTAACGCTTTTTAACAATTGATTCTGTTGCTTACAATTGGATAACCGAGGTCCTAAAACTTAGTTCCGATAAACCATTATGCTGTCATAATAAATTATATTCTACAGACTCTAATTCATCTATATATTCAAAGTTTGGAATATCTAATTGTATTGATATTAGTGTAATATCATTCATATGATAAAAGCCATCCACCTCATTATAGACTACATCAAATGGAATTTCTTGTAAGTAAATATCATTACTTTCACATATGTAATTAGCTTCAATAGAATTTAATTCTGCTTCATAATCAAGATTTACATCGTTGTACATTATCTCATCTAAGACAATACCGTTATTATCATCAGCTTTAGCTTGAAGTGAAAAAATAGAGAAAAGTGCGGCTACTAAGATTAAATTTTTCATAATACTTATGTTTTAAATTGTTGTTGTTTTTTTATTGTAAACCAAACTTACAGATTTTGTAAATTTTTAAATAAACAATTAACT
>LGOV01001862.1_pt1 | contig 13982 bp, 12 predicted proteins | sample 469881 | NCBI WGS metagenome assembly LGOV01 (sample SAMN03857199, study PRJNA290197) | marine sediment metagenome | biome: marine cold seep biome; feature: cold seep; material: marine sediment; isolation source: sample #5579, elevator 3A push core 41 containing 12 cm of sediment... ...
TCTCCTGTGGACCTCTGCTCAGATGTAGTGTTAAGTGATGAATATGACAATGTAACTGATTAAAACAGCTACTATAAATTAGTGAATTTTTCTATTAATTTACGATGTTCATTAAATCTATCTAATATTTTCTCTTCTGGTTCTGATTCTGAAAAACTTCCATCCTCTAAAACCCTAACAAGAGTATTTCTAATTAAAAAGTATCTATTTATCACTAACTCAGAATTGCTTAATGTAAAAGGTTCTTTATACATCAATTCTTGAAGCTCAATAAAATAGATGTCTGTTCCCAAACTAGAATAACTTTCCTTTATTTGTCCCATTTCACCAAATAAATGTAGATTCACTAAAACTATTTCATCATCACTTTTTACTATTTCTACATAACTACCTTCTGTAGTATTAAAAATATCAGATGAATCATACTCCTCTTTTGAAACGTTTAATTCTGTAGCCTTTATGTACACATCGTTTATTACTTGCAAGTTATGCAATCTTAAAGATAACTCATCAATTTCAATACTTTTTGAATCTAGCTGATTCACTAAACTAGAACTTTCATTTTGAAGTTTCAGAATTTCAGAATCCATTGTTATATCTTTACTTATTGATTTTTCAATTTGATTCTCGTAAGCAGAAACTGTATCTTCAAGATCGCTAATATGTTCTTTATAATTACTGATGTTGTAATACAAAAACGTTGTTAAACATGTAAATACAACTAAAATTGAAATTAAAATTTTCTTCATCTTCATTTCCTTTATTTTTGATTTGTTGGCATATTTTTCACTTAACATATGTTATATACGAACTTGCTCGCTTATAAGCATTGACTTATCTATACTAATTCTACAACATATTTCCAGCTTATTACATTAAAGAATTATTAACTCAGCTCTATATATCAGAATTTGTACATAAAAATCAAATTCCTATTTCATGTTCTTACTACACCCAGTATGATAATTTCGAGCGGGTGTAACAAATGGTGCAGTAGCCCAATGAACTCTATCAAGATAATTGACTCAGTACACTTAATCAACGAATGAAGTTAACTTAAAAGCACTCCATCAACACTATTAAATCTGACAATTAGATTTAACGTCTAACTAAACAATAAATCCAAGCAATTAAAATCCTCTAGAAGCAAAATATCAATTGCTACTAGAGGATTTGTTTTATACTCGTTTATATTTACTTGATTATTTGTTATATTTAAAAATTTAATTTGATGAATTTTCTCTTCATGTCTATTTATTATTTTCAATATAATCTAAGATATACTCTTCTAATATATCTAATGGCAAGATACCATTTGCTAATACAAGATGATGGAACTCTTTTATATCATAAGCATCACCTAATGAATCTTCCATTAAGGTTCTTAACTCTAACATCATGTCTTTGATTTTCACTTCAGACATAATGACTCTATCTATCCAATCCTCTGCATCTTGTTCCGACTCAATAATATGAATTTCATTCAGTAAACTATATAATTCTTGATGTTCTCCGAACATATGAGTTAGAAGGAGTTCGCGTTTCCCATATTCTAATTTCTCTAACTCCATTTCAATGAACCATTTAACATTCAAATAATTAATATAGGATTCATCCGTTGATTCAACACCGAATGATTCCAAGTGTATAAGTGCGTCTTCAAAATAAGTTTTCATATCCGATTGATACTCAAGCGAATTAATTGTAAGAAGATTACTTTGAGGTATAACACCGTATTCAGTTAAATCACCAAAATAATCGCTATCCTGTGGATCTGAATTCATATAACTCACAAACATCTCATCATAAAAGTCTTCCAAAGTTGCACCCTTAAATCGACTTTAGGTTCTGACAGCTTCTTTAACTCCACCCGAACTTGGTTCAGTTTTGATATTATCATTACACGCCACTAAAGCAAGCGCACATACAAACACCAAGATTATTATCTTTTTCATCTGCCCCCCATTTTCACCATAATTCCTCGTTTTGCTTTATCAAATTTATGAGGAATCAAGAATTACCCTTGTTTAATATCATAAAAACATTACTTAGTAATTGTTTCAAGTAATACTTTTTATATGATTACCCCCATCTACATATATTATAATCTTAATACGTTTGTCAGAATATTACAATTTTATTATGTATCAGAAAACTTTTACAATGTTCACAGCATATCCAAAAATGCAACCTACAACATACATACCATATTTAATAATCGTTTATATTTATTGCAACACACTGCAACAGGTCAATATTCTTTAATACTCAACAACACAATCTAACATCATCTTTTATGAAAACACTAAAAAAACGACTTAACGGACGCAATATCATTGTAGAAACAGCACTTTTCAGTTTAATGTGTTAATAAATCACATTTATTATATTTCTTTTGTTAACAATAGTTACCCCGAATTAAAGCCACATAATGCTTTTATAAAAATATCCTAGAGTTCACTCTAAGATATTTTTAAACTACTCCAATTTATCATTTGCTGATATTAACGAATAAATTTTCTCGATTACTCGTTCGACTCCTAAGTCTTCACAATCAACTTGTATATCACTATATTTTTCATATAGTTTTACACGTTCATCATACAGACTTTGAAAATCTTCATGTTTACCCATAACAATACCACGTGTTGTTATATCACCAAGCCTTTTTTCGATGACATCACACGGAACATTCAAGTATATAATGGTACCTAGAGATTTCAAATATTTCATTCCTACATCTGAATATATAACACTACCACCTGTTGAAATAATAGATTTAGGCGCTTTTATATTTAACATTGCATTTTCTTCTGCTTCCAGAAAATACGCATTGCCTTTTAAATCAATGATATCTTGTAATAATTGCTGCTCTCTTTCTTGTATAAGTAAATCTATGTCTATAAAGCTAAAACCCAATGTTTTAGCCAATAATAATCCAACTGTACTTTTACCTGCACCTGACATGCCAATTAATATAATATTCTTCATTTACCGAACTCCACCTCTATATTTATGTCCTATGTAACATCACAACTACAATATTCTCCAAAATTTAATTAGTTCTTATTATAGAGCAAACATTCTGACAATACCATATATTTTTTCACTTAATGATCCTTAACTAAAAGAGATCTCGGATGGATAAAAAGAGGATCCTTTTCAGGACTGATCCCATAACTACATGATTTCTCCCATAATTTTTAGCACTATATGAAGCTTTATCTGATTCTAACATCATCCATCAAAAGTATTATATGATATTAAGTATCGTACTACACCAATACCGATTATGATTTTATGTCAAACGCATTACACTTTCTTTAAACAAACTACATCAATACGATTGAAATCTACTAAATAATAAAACAGTCCATTTAGTAGTGTATAATAGTAGGTGGACTTATTTTTTTGTTGACACTATTATTAATGATTATTCTTATCTTTTCTAACTATAGATAATATCAATCAATTTTTCATAAATATATTTTTTCTGACTTTCGATGTTGTACAATTAACATAACTCATAACAAAGGGGGGAAACACGTTGAAAAACTACTTAAAACTGTTACCAATGATTCTACTCATCATTATAATAATTCTTCCTGTATTTATTCTTATAGGAGATCAGAAACCAATAGACTCATTTTATGAAAATAATCACACCTATTATGATGATGGATATTTTAAACACTTTATTCGTGACACAAAAAATGATTTATTCGCCGATTTAGCAATTGCCTTAGAAGCCTATGATCATATAAGAAGCTTTATAGTCATACAAGATAAAATCATTATCTATGAACAGTATTTAAACAACACCAAACCTACCGATGCAAATAATATTCATTCTGCTTCAAAAAGTTTTTTATCTGCACTTATTGGTATAGCTGTTGAAGAAGGTTACATTGATCATATTGATCAGTCAATTAGCGATTTTTTACCTGAAGAGTATTTTTATGATGACAACTCTGATAAAGTCGATATTACAATCCGTCATTTATTGACGATGACTTCTGGCTTTAAATGGACAGAAAATTTTACAGAGTATACCCTCTTTGATGAGCAAGATTGGACAAACTCCATTATAGATCTCCCACTGTCATCAACACCTGGCAGCAATTTTAATTACAGCACAGGGAACACTTATTTATTAGGTGTAATCATTGCTAATTCAACAGAGATGACACTAAGAGATTTTTCAGAACTCCACCTTCTAAATCCACTTAATATTTCTGTAGAACATTGGAAACGCTATGATAATGGTTATGATTCGGCAGGGTGTAATTTCTTTATTACTCCCGAGGAAATGGCTGTATTCGGTCAGTTGATCATTGATGAAGGTATGCAAACAGGAAATAAACTTATTTCTAAGCAATGGCTACAAGAATCTTTAGAGACACAGGTATCATTTGATTCTAATGACAACAGCGGATATGGCTATTTATGGTGGCTGGATTCACTTCAAGGTTATGAAATAAAAACTGCCTGGGGATACGGTGATCAGATGATTCATCTCATACCTGTACTAAATACAGTGATCATCATGACAACCGATGGCGATGATCATAGTGTCTATACAAACTCTGGCTTAAGCTTTGATATGATAAAGGAGTACATAATACCAATCTGTGAATCAAATAAACACTAAAACATTAAATACTCTAGACCTAAGCGATTTAGAAAATCATTGAATGGTGTTAACAATTCCTCATCAAGAATAACACCCTAATAGCAAAGCAGCATTTACTGCAACTACATCAATATTCCGCAATACTAAACACCACATTATACTGAATTCAGCATAACACAGAAAGAGGAAGCGAATTCAAAATAGTACAATTGAAGACTTATTATATCATTTCAATACACAAAATTCCCTTAGTAAAAAAGGCTATCCCCATGATAATGCAGTAGCTGAAGCATTGTTTAAAATATTTAATAAGGAGTTTGTCTATCCAAATGTATTTGAATCTCTTGATCAATTACAATGTGAATTATTTGATTATGTAAATTGGTATAACAATAAGAGACTACATTCATCATTGGGATATTTATCACCAGTTGCTTACAAATATTTATACCTTAAGACAGTTGTCTAAGAAAGAGTTGACATTCCAAGATTCACTAGTTAGTTCAGAAACTTTTAAACATTTCATATTGTACTCTACAAGTATATACAATATAGTTTTAATAGGGGGGAATAATATGAATATTGAAATTGTAAATTATGAAGATAAATATTTTGATGATTTTAAAAGTATTGGGTACGAATGGTTGAATGAATATGATTTATACGAACCTGAAGATGGAGTAATACTTAATAATCCACATGGATATATACTAAATCTTGGCGGCATTATTTTAATGGCTCTTATAGGAAATAAAGTAATCGGTACTGTTTCTTTGATTAAAAGAGATAATAACGAATATGAAATAGCCAAATTTGGAGTATTAAAGGATTACAGAGGTTTAGGTGCAGGAAGAAAGTTAATGGAAGCTATTATTAAACAAACAAATGACAATAATATAGAAAACATCATTTTATATACAAACAGTAAGCTAAAAGAAGCACAAGTACTCTACAACCATCTAGGTTTTACTCAACTTGATGCCGAAGTATTATATGAGGAAGCTGATATAAAAATGAAATTAAAGATTATTAATACATAACAATACAAGTAATCAATGTTAAATAACAATTGCAACATCTCAAACCCTTGAAACAAAGTAGTTTTAAGCAACACTGCCATTACTAAACTCAAAATCAAGAGCCCTTCGAACCGCGCGGTTCAATTCCAGCTTTCAGCACCATCAAACTCAGCTTCAAACAAGACTTCTACAAAGTATTGTTCTTGTCCTTCATCAATTCCTTGGTCATTTGTACAATCTTGTTATTCCTCTTCAAAAAAATCCTCCATTACTTATAATTAATTGTATGATATTAATTACGTCATGGAAGATTAATATATTCACACAAAGTGTGAATTATAATATAACCAGGATAAAATAGGTAATATACTTAGCGTGATTGAAGCAGGTAACACATATTAATAGACTTTCTGACTCCGACTTTCCCGCTAATCTATTACCCATTGACTCATTAACTCGCTTTAGTAAACTTTTTATGTTTTTCTTGTTAAAAAGACTCAATTCCAGTGTTTTGACAATGTCTTCTTCAACAGCATCATGTAATATTTCTTTATTGTCACACATCAATTCAGTTTTTTTGCACGAATACCTATACGTGACATAATATCTACCCGAACCATTTTTTCTACGATTACCATGTATTGAAGCTCCACCCTTCCCGCATTAAATAACACCTTGTAACAAATAAGTCTCTAATACTTTACCAGATGCACCACACTTCATTCTAGAATCAAGTAATATTTGGACACTATTAAATATATCTGAACCGCCAATTTTAGGTAACTCATCTTCAACTCTAATAATATCATAATCTTTATTTTGTGAATGACTATTTATCGATCCTTCTCACCTTCTAATTTTGGCTTTATTAAAAGTAGAAACTCCCATATACTTTGCATTTTTTAGAATTGCACGAATACTATTCTTTCTGAAAATTGAACAATTCTTTATTTTATAACCAAACCAGTTGAACTCTCTGATTATTTCACTATAGGTCATCCCACCGGCTATATATGCAAATTGCTTCCTCACAATCAACGCTTCGATATGAATAACGCAATGCTTTTCGTTATAAATATCGAAGCCTAAAAGTGATACACCACCATTAAATTGAGTTTTTCTAGCATTTTATTTTAAGCCATTCACGACTTTTCTAGCAAGAATTGCAGAATAACCTCCCCTCTTTTAACAATTCCATTAACATATCTTCTGGTAAATTCGACAGGCGTTCAGTTACACTTTAAACTCTGATATTATTCTTTACTAATTTGTCTTTGTATAGCATTGAGCGGAAGCGACTACTACTAAATCTATCAAGTTTATGCACTATAAAATAATCTGCTTTATTACTGATTGCATCTAAAACCCTGGTCTATTATAAGTTTTATCTGAGAAACCAAAATCTAAGTAAAATTTGAATTCACTCTAATCTAATAATTCATAGTAAAAGGTTATTTTTTGACCATTCAAAGATCCATGTTTCTGTTTAATAGTAGAGACTCTTAGATACCCAACAGTCCTTTTTGTTATAAAACCTAAAAAAATAATATTCAACTCATCTAATATTGGTGACTGAAAAATACTAATCTTATCTTCAAAATATCACGACATAATAATCAGTGACAAATAGGACGCAATAACGAAACAATATTTCTTTGACATCGATGAAAAAACGAAATTCGTCATGCAGACATTGGTATCGAAATATGCGCTTTAACATATGATTTGTATTTGAACGTTCAATGCTCGATTCTATACGGATGAAGCTTGTTTCAATTAAGATATGTTTTCCATAATCTCAATCGATTGAATATTCAAAACACCAAAGGGTATATTGACTGATATAAGTATAAATCGGAGGTAGCTTATGAAGCATCGTCTTATACCATTTAAAATTAATGTTAAACTCATAATTATTTTGGGGATTATGTTAGTAACGTTTCTTACTTTTTCTCAAGTCAATAGTAATAGTAATACCAAAATTAACACTTTCTTAAGTTCAGAATTAATTAATCTTGAATCAAAAACAACTGTTAGTTTGACTTTACAAGAATCGTTTTCTAATTATATTTTTGATGAAACCATCAACCGCGAAGAAGTGTTACTGTTAATGAGTAAAGCAAATCAAGCATCTGAAGCAGAAAAAGATATCATTAGAAATAATTTATTTGTTTTGCTTGAAGACTCCTACATACAAATGGCGAACTATGATTTTAGACAGTTGCATTTTCACTTACCTAACACAGAAAGTTTTTTAAGATTTCACAAGCCCGAAAAGTACGGAGATTTGTTAGAAAATATTCGTGATTCTGTCGCTATTGCTAACAAAGAGCACATATATTTGTCGGGATTTGAAGAGGGACGCATATTTAATGGTTTCAGATATGTTTATCCACTGACTTATAATAAAAACCACATTGGAACTGTTGAAATATCAATCTCTGCCGGCTCGGTAATTCAAGCCTTTTCAGAGATTCACCCTAATATGAATACTTATTTTATTTTAAATAAAAACGTCGTACTAAATAAGGTGTTTGAAGATGAAGCAAATAATTACAAAGTCTCTGACTTTTCATCTGACTATATGAGTGATATTGAAGTACATACAATCTCAATGGAAAATAACACGATATTTACTACAAATGAAGAGTCACAGTTTATAAATAAAATAAGCCTTTTAATAAAAGATGATCTTAAAGGAAAAAAGAGTTTTAACTTAGAACAAGCGTTTAACGGGAAATATTATCTTGTTCAATTTTTAGTTGTTAAAAATATAGTTGGTGATTCGGTAGGATATTTCGTTACTACATCAGAAAATGATTATCCACATCTTATTCATTTAGAGAATATTAAAGAATTATGGTTAGTTGGAGCTATTATTCTATTTTCGAACATTGCAGTTTATTTTATTTACAATAATCATGTAGAACTCAAAATACTGTCCAACCACGACCCATTGACTAGACTTTATAACCGAAAAAAATTTAACGAATTCTTAAGCTATGAATTTTCTAAGTTCATGCGTTACAACACAATTTTTTCGATTTTGATTTTTGATATCGACTTTTTCAAGCGAGTTAACGATACATATGGTCATAATATTGGTGATGAAGTTTTAAAGAAATTATCAAAGTCTGTAGAAGAGTATACTCGCAAGCAAGATGTGTTTGCTCGATGGGGAGGCGAGGAGTTTATTTGTCTTATGCCCTCCACTAATTTGGAAGACGCTTTAATTGTTGGCGAAAAAATTAGAATTCTAGTTGAGGAAACTAATTTTGATGATGTTGGACATATTACTGTAAGCGCAGGTGTTTCAGAGGTTCTTTCACTAGATTATAATACAAGTGTAATGATTGAGCGTGCAGATAAAGCGTTGTATCGTGCTAAAGAAGGTGGTCGGAATAGAGTTCTATCATAATCTTATTACACAAGTTCGTTCAACAGTCTACTTATTCTTTAAAACTAAGCATATTTAGCAGACTCAATTGCAACACATCATTCTTAGAATATCATTGCAATGCTCATAAAAATCATCCTGCAATGTAGAGTTTTTTTGTCTCTCAATGACGAGAGTTTATTGATGGAGATGGAGCACACGCAACTCTCGCGAGTAAATATTCTGTGCCGACTCAACTCCGTCGAACTTTCGAGACCAAGATAAATAGTGGCTTACAAGGTTTCCTCGCAAGTTGCCATTTTGATTTTTTAACAATTTATAATAACATTGACATATCAAACTAAATCTTATTATAAACATACAAATTCCTTATGTAACGTATAAATGAATTGACCCATTTTGATTAAAAAGAAAGTGTAATGGATTAAATCTAGAACGCTTTAATTTAAACCGACATCGAACTATGAAAATCGGTTACAATTTTACTATATCAGGCCACCACTGTACTGCTCCGATCAAACTCTCACTTGAACATTAGGTAATCATAACCAGTTCGTAATAAGAATTCTTACACTCAATGCTATAACAAATAAGGCACGCCCTTAATCGGCACAATTATCATGAAGCATAAATAATTGGTTCTTTTCAAGCAATTCATAGTAAGCCATCTCAATACACTGAGTCTAACTTCATCACAACAGTTTCTATTCCAATTTCGTTTCATGTAAATTCCTATAGGATAAAACTGCATTTCAAATTCCAATACGAACATTGTAAAAGTGAATCCTTTGAAAAAAATTTCCATTTAAATCAGTTAACTTCATTTCACTCTCCTCTATTGTGTACGTATTTATAACATAAGAACCGAATGGTTCAGTCGCATCTTACAACCAAACCTTTATTCATGCTTTTAAGATTATCCCAATATCACCAGAATAGAATAAGTAATGGTGTTATGAAGTTTAAACCAATGACTCTCCGGGCAAAATATTTCTAAATTCAATAATGCTGCAGTAGCTGCAATCGTAGTTCCATAAAACATAATGGGTTTATTATTCATAAAATATGTAATTGCTTCGTTAGCAAAAGTACTACACTTTGCTAGTATAACATCACACCATTCTAGAATTTCCTTAGTTTTCGTTTCTCCATCTTCTATTCTCACAGCATACTTGACTTGAGACATTGTATCTTTATCCATATCAATCACCCGTACCAAATAGTGTTTTGAAAGACTATCTACCATAGCAGGTTGAAAACCTATTAATGATTTTTTAAAATTTTCACCCTTTCCTTTTATATAGTTAACCCATTTTGACGCACATTCTTCCGACTGTTCATCCTAGCAATGAACGTCCCCTCACATAAGTTAAGATGTCGACACACTGCGTTTAATGATGCAATGAAAACTGCGCGATCAAAGTTTGTCTTCATTTTAGTATTTATAATAATCTCTAGTGTTCCCGAAAAATTTCCTGGCATATCAGTATAAGCTTGCCCTTTAGCGCTTTTAAATTCAGCTTGCATCAGTTTTTTTCCCTTAATAATAGGAAAAACTTTTTTCAGAACTTCCAATCGCTTCAATTGCTGTAAGAGATTTTGCGTTAATAATGATTTTTTTCATCAAGCAAATCGTTTTCTGTAACTATTACTCTAAACTTCTCTAATAGTTCACTATAAAATCTTTTGTAATCCAGGTTTCCCCCTTTCACTTAAAATCTATTATTAGTTAAACCCTTCGAATTTTCTATTCTTCAGTATTAAATTGCACTTTTTCTTTTTCATATTTTTCCATCAATTCGGCAAAATTTACAATCGCCTTTTGTAGTGCGACGATACCAAGTAGAGAACAATGAACTTTTTCTTCAGGTAATCCGCCCAATGCCTCGATAACATCATTATTAGTAATCGCATAAGCTTCTAAAATATGTCGACCTTTTGCTAATTCCGTTACCATACTGCTTGTGGCAATAGCACCAGCACAACCATGTGCTTTAAATTTTATATCTCTAATGTAATCCGACTTAACCTTTACACCATCTTTGTAATCCGATTTAACATTGATCGTTAATTTAAGATAATCTCCACATTTAGGATCACCAGCAACACCGATCCCATTTGCATCTTCTATTTCACCAACATTCCTTGGATTCATAAAATGATCCATAACTTTTTCAGTATACATCTACATCTCCATTTCATAGTTCGATTTACTCTATCCCAGTTTTTTATTCATTCTTAAACTTGATGCACTGTACCCGTCTTAATTCGGTGGATTCTATCATTGAATACCTCTTTTAAAACTTTATGTGCATCTTCACCCGTGCAATGCCCTGTGTAGAAATGACAATCCTCATATTTTAAAAGTTCATTCGCTAGTTCCATAATTCTATAAACTTCTTCAGATTTCTGAAAGGAATGATTATACAGATGCATACCACCAAATACAGCTTTAATCTTTTCTGTTGGAAATTCTTTGGCAACAGTTGCCAACATATTACCAATCCCTGAATGGGAGCAACCTGTAAAAACTACAAGACCGTCCGACTCTTTTATACATAGTATCAGTTCATGACTAAAATCATCTTTTAGGAATATATCATCATTTTTTTTATAAAGATTCTTATTAAAGTTAGGAACAAATCCATTTTTATAATTTACTGATAAAATAAAAATGGTTTCTGACACTTTATATTTATCTTTTACTAATCGAAACCTAGGATTACTGAAATCATTAATTGGCATACTGATATCTTTATATGTTGAGTCAATTTGCTTAGAATAAAACATCTCGTTAGCGTCACTCTTAATATATATAGGAGCAGTTTTATTCAATTGCATCACAACAGCCAAGCCACCAGTATGGTCTGAATGACCATGCGATAAAACAATATGAGCAACCTCAGTAAGGTCTTCATTTAAACTTTTCGCATTGTAAATTAAAGAATTATCCGGTCCTGTATCAAACAGTATTTTCTGATTGGCGCATTCAATAAGCAAAGATAACCCATGTGCATTTCTAAAAGTATTGCTGATACTAGAATTTTCTAATAATGTTGATACTCTCATGAATCCTCCTTTTTATATAATACACTCTCGGAATTCCATGTCTTTGTAATTCCAAGAGGTTTATAATTTAATTGTTTTTTCATCCTCCACATTTTTTCTGTGGAGTTCTTTTATTTTTATTTCCTAATTGGAAATTTTTTCACCTATTTCAACATTTTTTTTGCATAAAACTTGACAAATGCTGCGAAAAATGTGGCGGAGCCTCTTTAATAACAGGAGGTGTTTTATGAAACCACAATTTATCTCACATCAAGAATATCAAGATTTTCTTATTAAAAATTTACCCTTACATATTTGTATATCTGATCAAGTACTTAAATCTAATTTATTTAAAACCGTACTTAAACTTTGGATAACTGATTTATCTGATATTACAAATAATCTTTCTGATACTTATTCTAACTACGGACCAAACCCTCGGGAGCCGTCTGCTATGCTCAGATCGTATTTGCTTCTCTTATTATTAAGACCAACACTCGGCATTACAAGTTGGGTTGATGAACTTAAGACCAATCCTACTTATGCTGTCATAAGTGGGTTTCACCCAGATGATACTCCTGGTGTTGGTACATTCTATGACTTCTTAAGTCGATTATGGAATGCTGAAAGTGCTAACACAAAATTCAAAATGATGCAAAAGAGAAAAAGAAAGAAAAAGAAAAAACCGAAAAAAGGGCAAAAACAACAAACTCATAAATCAGGGATTGTTGATCGATTAATTAATCGATACATACGAGATGACGCAACTAAAAAAGATTTGTCTACTGATAGATTATTTGATTATTTTCAATCGAATTTTCTTAAAGTTTCATCTGATTTAGGTCTTCTTGGTGACCCAAAGTGTTTCAGTGTCGCTGGTGATGGTACGCCTTTTGAAACATCTCGTTACCTTAGAAGCAAATCTACTTGTGATTGCTTTTCTAAAGGTATCACTAAATGCAGTCATCCTAGAATCTATTCCCAGCCAGACTGCAACTCTGGTTGGGATAGTTCTAGAGAAAAATACTATAACGGATACAGTTTATATATGATTTCTGCTTGCGACAGTTTTCATGACCTACCGTTATATCCGAGATTGAACCCCGCATCTCGACACGATTCCGTCTCATTTCTATTTACATTAAGAGATTTCTTACAACGCAATAGTATTTATAACGTCGATCGAATTCTTCTTGATGCTGCTCATGATGCTAATGCAATTTATAAAGTCTTGAATATAAAAAACATAGAACCTTTTATTGACCTCAATCCTAGAACTAAGAATAACTATAGCAATGAATCTGATATCAAAATATCAGATGATGGTACGCCTATTTGCTCAATGGGTTTTGACATGAAACCTAACGGTTTCGATAAAACCTATAATCGAATCAAATGGCGTTGCCCTAAAGCTAACGGGAGTGTAATCAACTGTAAAACACCGTGTTCTAAAGCAAAATATGGTCGTACTTTTCATACTTTCACTAAAGATGATTTAAGGCTCTTTACAAAGACGCCACGTTCATCTAAACAATGGAAAGAAATCTATAAAAGACGTAGTTCGGTAGAACGATCTAATAAAAGAGAAAAGGTAGACTACCAATTAGAAGCTGGCAGGCACCGTTCAACTAAAATGCATACGATCAGATTATATGCAATTATGATGTGTCAACACATCGACGCATGGTATGCTGAGTTAAATGAACATTATGACTTAGCTAATATCTTCTCATAAATCAAATTTAGTTATGATATGAGGTGTTTTTGTTATGCTAATTTTTCCTAATAATGATCTTTTGAATTTAAGTCTTGTTACTAATTCTTAATTCCCAGTGAATTTATGCCAATTTCTTATTCTTTTCTATTTTAATTCCGAGATACTATT
>LGOV01024462.1_pt3 | contig 13980 bp, 16 predicted proteins | sample 469881 | NCBI WGS metagenome assembly LGOV01 (sample SAMN03857199, study PRJNA290197) | marine sediment metagenome | biome: marine cold seep biome; feature: cold seep; material: marine sediment; isolation source: sample #5579, elevator 3A push core 41 containing 12 cm of sediment... ...
GCCACAGGGCGAGCACTGTGCCTCGTCTACATGATCTAAATGTTGACGATTAGGCGCTTCAACCCAATACGTTTCCAGCTCCCCAGTGCTTCGCTCTACACGAACGCGATAATAAAGAAGTGTAGAGATAGTGGTTGAAATAGTGGTAGGCGTGGCATCAACTTCCTCCCAGCATAGCGCTACACCTGGCGGAAGTAGCGCCGCCAGCGGGTAGGCTTCCAGCAGAAAGCGGCGCGGCGCATGCGCTAATGCGGGGTACTCAATGACCAGCGACTCCAGCGCCTCCCACGAGAACTCCTCTAAAAAGAAGTGCACCAGGGGCTTATAGGCACTGCGCAGGCGTGCACTAATATCAGCAGCCTTGAAGGCCGTTTCTGTGGCTTGGCGTTCGGTTTCATCGTCGAAGACCCATGCCTCCAACTGATAGCCTTGATAGGCAGGCGTGGCGTACTCATCAAGCAAAGATCGCGTAGTGCGTGGAAACGAGCGCTCTAACAAGATCTCGATACGGGGATCGTTGGTCATAAGGAGGTGCGTCCAGTGGGATCCAGGGCATCCCGGAGCCAGTCACCCAGCAGGTTCAGTCCCAGCACGGTTAACAGAATAGCCAAGCCGGGGAACACGCTAACCCACCACGCCGTTTGCAGGTAGGTACGCCCTTCAGCCAGCATGCCGCCCCAACTGGGAATCACCGNNAGCCTAAAAAGGTCAGGCTGCTCTCAAGCAGAATATTATTGGCCACATTGAGGGTCATCAGCACGATGACGGGGCCAATCAGGTTCGGCAACAGATGCTGGAATAGAATACGAATATCTTTCACCCCAATCGCTTTGGCCGCCAGAATAAATTCACGGTCGCGCAGCGATAGCACCGAGCCGCGCACCAAGCGTGCGTACTGTACCCACTGGGAGATAATCAGCAGAATAATCATATTGGTTAGCCCGCCACCAATCACGGCGATAAAGGTAATCGCCAGCAGGATAAAGGGTAGCGCGAGTTGCACGTCGGCAAAGCGCATCACGATCATATCCAGAAACCCACCGTAGTAGCCGGATACCAACCCCATAATGATGCCGATCANNCGAGGGCGGAGTAGACCCCGACTTTTAGCGAGATTTCACCGCCGATAATCACCCGCGCGAGCACGTCCCGGCCTAATGGATCCGTGCCAAGGGGAAAGCCAGGCTCCACCAGCGGCGGCGTTAAACGGTAGGCTAAGTTAAGCTCTGAACCTCCTCCGGGAAACAGCCAGCCGGAGAAGATCACCGCTAAACCGATACCACCCACGAGCAGCACGCCAAGGATAAACTCAAGGTTCTTAAAGCGTTTCAATTTGTCGGTTTTAATAGCTGCGGTCATGGTTATTCCTTGCGCACCCTGGGGTCGACCAGGCCATAGGCAATATCAACAAGAAGGTTAATGGAGATGATCATTAACGAGAGCACGGTAATAACACCTTGTAAGACGGGATAGTCCCGGGCCGATACGGCTTCGAAAGCCAAGGTGCCTAATCCCGGCCAGTTAAAGACACGCTCGACAACCACGATACCGCCTAACAGACCACCGAACTGCAGGCCAAAATAGGTGATCAGTGGAATGGAGCAGTTACGCAGCGCATGTTTGTAAAGTACGACCGTGTTGGAAAGGCCTTTTGCCCGCGCCACCATGATGTACTGAGAGCGAAGGGTATCCAACATAGTGGTTCGCACTAGGCGCACGTTGGTGGCGGTTAGAATGATCCCCATCGTCGCCGCGGGCATAATGAAGCTGGAGAAGCCCTCCATGCCACTGGGCGGCAGCAGATTAAAGGTGATGGAGAGCAACAGTACCAGCATGATGGCCAGCCAGAAGTTAGGAAAAGAGAGCCCAATCAGAGAAAAAATCCTGATCATTTGGTCGGGCCACCTTCCCCGCGATACCGCTGCTTTAATACCCAGCGGTATCGATACCACAATAGACACAAACAGCGAGGCGAAAGCCAGCGCCAAGGTGGCAGGTAGAGCGCGACCGATCAGGTCACTCACCGGGGTGCCGCCCATAAAGCTGCGCCCAAAATCACCCACCACCAGACCACGCAGGAAGCCGATGTACTGAGCTAGGAAGGATTGATTCAAACCCAAGNNGCTTCACGAATCCTTTCCAGATCCGCCTCGGTAATACTACCCGCCCCTTGTGCCAGCATGACCGCCGGATCACCGGTTAACCTGATCGCAAAAGAGACGATCAGCGTCACGGCGATCACCACAAAGACGGCCTGCAGTATTCGATAAAGAAGAAATTTTGCCACTATGACCCCAAGCCCGTAACGCTTACATGAAGCTTTTGTGAAGTGTCAGTGTGAAGAACCGGCCACCCTTTCAAGCGGCCGGATGGCGTTACGTTTATTCACTAACGTCCACGTTGGTTAAACGCATACGGTTATCCGGGGCAGGCTCAAAATTCTCCACCCGGTCACTGACGCCGTAGAGGGCATTGATGCTATAGAGCGGCATTTCCAAGGCGCGATCCTGCGTATACTGCGCAATCGCCTGAAGCAGCGTTTCACGCTCTTCCTGATCAGTAATGCTGCGCTGGGCTTCGAGCATTTCATCTAACTCAGCGTCGCTGTCATAAGGATTCCAGCGTTCGCCAGTGTGGTACATCAAGTAAGCAGTATTGTCGAAGTCAAAGGTCCAGCCGCCCCATTTCTGCTGGAACATCTCACCTGTGCGGCCTGCCGGAATAATGTCGTTAAGTAGCACATTGGTCTCGTAAGGTTGGATCGAAGCGGTAATCCCCACCCCTTGTAGATAAGACGCCACCACCTGGGCCACCTCACCGAAGGTTGCGTCGTTACCGCGAACATCAATCTGTACCGTTGCGCCTTGCTCGACGCCCGCTTCATCCAGCAGCTCGCGAGCCTGCTGCGGATCATACGGCAGGGGCTCCATATCAGGGTCGTTACCGAAGGACTGAGCGCCCTGGAAGCTGGCGATCATTTCTCCCTCGCCAGCCAGGATGGAGTCGATAATCGCCTGGCGATCCACGGCCATGATCATGGCTTTACGCACGCGTTCGTCGGCGGTAATACCTGATTGGGTGTTGAAGCGAATCGCTTCCACCGTCGGCGAAGCCACGCTGACGATGCTGGCGCCGTCGTGGTTATTGATGGTGTCGATCATGCCGATGGGAATCGTCGGCGGAATAACGATATCAACCCGCCCAGCCTGCAGTTCAGCCACGGCGGTGGAAGGCTCGGAGATAAAGCGGTAAGTCACTTCGTCAAGTTTCGGCGCGCCGCCCCAATGGTCAGCAAAGGCCTCAAGCTGAACGTCTTCACGGGGATTATATTCCACTACTTTGAAAGGCCCAGTGCCTACCGGATGGGTATTGAAGTGTTCATCACCATACTCGGTCAGATACTCCGGTGGCACAATCATCGCCCCGTAGCCTGCTAGCTTGGTGAGCAGTACTGGGTCGGGCTCATTCAGGTGAAAGTCGACCGTGTAGTCATCGATGACTTCCACGCTTTCAATCGCCGGGTAGTTGGAGCGCTGGGGCCCCTGCCCCCCTTCCTCACCTAATAAGCGATCAAAGGTGAACTTTACCGCTTCAGCATTGAAGGGTTCGCCATTATGGAAGGTGACGCCTTCACGCAGAGTGAAACGGATACGAGTGCCATCATCCAGTTCCTCCCACTCGGTTGCCAGTCCGGGCACCAGCTCTAAATCAGGGCCTCGATAAGTCAAACCATCGAAAATATTGGTGGCAACCGATGCCCAATTCACCAAAAAAGTATCGATGGGATCCCAGCTACCGGGATCTTGCGGCGAAGCAATCGTTAATGAGCCAGCCTGCGCAGAGGCAGACAAGGCAACGCTCAAAGCCATACCGGCGATGGCACCATTGAGCACGCGTTTGTTTTTCTTCATGGGATTACTCCTGTTGTGGTCTCACAGTTTTTGTATCATCAGGAAACTAACTATGACGCCAAACGCTCGGCGCTGCCGACTTCCTGGGCAACGAAATGACCAGCAGCCACCTGCACTAAGGGCATATGATGAGGTTCATCACCGACCTTACGGATGGGGCTAAGAATATCGCCCTGCAGCAAAGCTCTCTCCTGCCGCTGAGCCGGGTTAGCCACTGGGACAGCGCTCAAGAGCTTGCGTGTATAAGAGTGCTGAGGCGAATCAAACACCGCCCGGCGCTCGCCTAGCTCGACAACTTGGCCAAGGTGCAATACCGCCACGCGGTGGCTCATTTTTTCCACTACAGCCATGTCATGACTAATGAACAGATAGGCCAAGCCTTCGTCTTGCTGCAACTCCATGAGCAGATGAATGATCTGCGCCTGGATGGAAACATCTAGGGCAGATAGCGCCTCATCAGCAATGATCAACTTAGGCTTGGAAGCCAGAGCGCGGGCAATACATACCCGTTGGCGCTGGCCGCCTGAAAACTCATGGGGATAACGCTCAGCCTGATCAGCGCTCAAACCAACGCGCTCAAGTAATTGATTAACGCGTTGACGTATTGCTTTAGCACCGTGCAATAAACCGTGCGTACGGATGGGTTCGGCTATCGAAAAACCCACGGTTTTGCGGGGATCCAAGGAGGCAAACGGGTCTTGAAAAATGTACTGTACTTCTTGGCGCAGGCGCATTTTTTCTGCCCGAGACATATCGGCTACGGCCTTGCCACCAAAGCGTATCGTGCCACTGGTGCTTTCCTGCAACTGCTGAATGGTGCGCCCGATGGTCGACTTGCCAGAACCCGACTCCCCTACCAGCGCCAGCGTCTCTCCAGGAAAAATGCTGAAACTGACATTTTCCACCGCGTGGACGCGATGGCTAATCCCCCCAAAGAACCCTTTACGGATATCGAAACGGGTAACTAACTTTTCTATCTCCACCACTGGGGCGGCATCGGTTCTAGCCGTATCCTGTTGACGACTTTCACCCAGGGTGCGCGCAACATTTCCATCCAGCACCACTAATGGATCCATGCGGGGAAGGGCTTCCCCCTGCATGCTGCCAAGTTTAGGCACCGCCGCTAACAGTGCTTGGGTATAGGGGTGTTGGGGGCGGGCGAAGATCTCCTCCACCGAAGCTTCCTCGACCTTTTCACCATGGCGCATGACCACTACCTGGTCGGCCATTTCCGCCACTACCCCCATATCGTGGGTGATGAAGATGACGGCCATCCCAAGTTCCTGCTGCAGGTCGCGCATAATAGTTAGAATCTGCGCCTGAATGGTGACATCCAGCGCGGTGGTGGGCTCATCGGCAACCAGTACTTTTGGTCGGCAGGCCAGCGCCATCGCTATCATCACTCGTTGGCGCATACCACCGGAGAGTTGGTGGGGGTAGCGTTTTAATAGCGCTTCAGCATCGGCCAGGCGCACCAGTTTCAACAGTTTTACTGCTTCGATGCGCGCCGCATCTTGGGTGAGCTTCTCATGCAACACCAGCACTTCGGTAATCTGATCGCCAATGGTGTAAACCGGATTCAGCGACGTCATTGGCTCTTGGAAAATCATGGCAATGTCTTTGCCACGTATCTTGCGCATCGCCTTATCCGAAAGCTGGGTAAGGTCTTGTGGTTGAGAGCCACTGGCGTCACGGTGGAACAGTATTGTGCCACTGGTAATCTCAGCGTTCATGTACTCCACCAAGCGCATAATAGCCAGTGAAGTCACCGATTTACCCGAGCCAGATTCACCAACGATTGCCGTCGTTTTACCTGAATAAACATCAAAACTCAGATTTTTAACAACTTGATTGGAGCCAAAATTCACGCCCAAGGAACGAACCGATAGCGCTGGTGTAGTGGTCACAAGATGTATTGCCCCCTGCCCTTAGATAGCGTTTTTGTAAAACGTTAGTCGAGTAGACATATCCTTTCAAACTACTCACCCTGCTAAACTTTTGTCAACACACCGTTGTTAAGCACCTACTAATTCTCCTGTCATTAAAAACTCGACTACCTACTAAGACATACATTTCGCGCACAAAAAAAGCTCCATTGCAGGAGCTTTCGATTGCGTTTAGTGTTGATTGGCGTGGTTACCCCACCCGATGCTGCTTGAGCACGGTAAGGCTTCTCTCTTCCTCGCTTTGCGGCTGAGAAGGTGCTTGACGGGTGCCGACCAGCACGTACCACTCGGCCTCTGAAAGGTAGGTTTGACACCAGCGGCCAAGGTCGGCGGCGCTCTCCTCGCGGCTAGAATCCCCGCAGCGGTAGTCGTTCGCCAAATGAAGGAGGTCTTGACGGGCAGTACGTGCACGGGCGTTGCCACCGTGTACTTTTACCAGCGGGCAGCGTCGGTCATAGGCGGCGTTGGTTAACGCATTAAGCCAACGCTCCAATTCATGTGCCTGAATTCCACCATACACTGCCACGCTTGAGCTCCCTGCCCCGTTGAAAGGGCAATAGCCTGCCCGATTTAGGGGCCGCTGTCACGGTTAACCTTTACCCTTGTTTAGATGCAGTTCCAGACCGTTTTATAGCGCCTGTTCAAAACCTTGTAACACGTTGACTACATTGACACCTATTTCATCTACAGCATAGCCCCCTTCCATTAGAAACACGCTGGGTAAACCTACTTGGGCCAGGCGCTCACCTAACGCTGTGAAATCTTCGCTGGTAAAGGTGAAGGCACTGATGGGGTCATCCTCAAAAATATCGACCCCTAGCGATACGATCAGACACTCACACTCCGCGGCTTTAATTTGCGCCAAGGCTTGTTCAAGTGTGGCCATCCACGTGGTAACGCTGGTACCCGGCGGCAACGGGTAATTGACGTTAAAGCCCTTGCCTTGCCCTTCACCGTTTTCATCAGCGTAGCCCAAATAGTAAGGAAAGGTGACTTCAGGGTCGCCGTGCAGTGAGATAAACAGCACATCATCACGCTTGTAGAAGATCTGCTGGGTGCCGTTGCCGTGGTGAAAGTCGACATCAAGAATGGCGACCCGACGTTTGCCTGCCTCCAGCGCTCGCTGGGCGGCAATAGCGGCATTGTTAAAGAAGCAGTAACCGCCAAACTGATCAAACGCGGCGTGGTGCCCTGGGGGCCGGCATAAACCAAAACTGGGTTCACCGGTTTGTAGCGTATGTTCTAGCGCGCCTAACGCCACGTCTTTACTCGCCATGGCGGCTTCAAAGGTGCCTGCTGAGATCGACGTTTCCGCCGCCAGCGCGTAGTAGCCTAGCTGGCCGCTAACAGATCGCGGAATGCGGTCACCACGCATGGTTCGTGCAGGCCAAATATTGGGGATCGCCTCCCCCTCATGTCCGGCGGCACCCCACTCTTGCCAACAGTTGGCTAGAAACGTTACGTACTCTTTGTCATGCACCGCTAATACGGGGGCTAACCCATAGGCGCTGGGGGTACGAATATCGCCAAGCCCGGACTGGCGAAGATGCTTTAGCACTAGATCAAGGCGTTCAGGGCACTCAAACGGGGTCACCAGCGCGCCGTCATGTAACTCCGTGCGCGCTTGGCGCAAACGGCTATCCTCTGAATAAAACATCAGCATTCCGGCTCCTTAATGTACGTCTAACGCGGTAGCGGGTAATGGATACTTAGTTAGCTTCTAATTGCACGGGCCACTGTTTGGCCCAGCGGCGCTTCTGGTTCGGCGTTTGTTGCTTTAACTGATATTCAGCCCGGCTTGCGGCGGCGCGGTCTTCAAACGGTTCGGCACCCAGCAGCGCAACAGGAGGATTCGCACGGGTATAACGCGCCCCTTTGCCGGTGCAGTGCGCTTGATAGCGCTTTGCCAGGTTATTGGTAATGCCTGTATAGGTGCCACGCTGGCACTCCAGCAAATAGAGATACCATTGCGGTTCGGCTTTGTGAGGCTGAACGATGCCACTATTCACCGCAACATACCTTTAATTTACGCTCACTACCACATAAGCACGGGTCGTTGCGGCGTGGTTTTAAGCGGGTCAGCGTGGGTGTTCCGTCTATATACCACCAGCGTTGCTGCTCTTTAACGAAGCGGGAAGCCTCTTCTAATACATGCCAGCCTTTTTGTACTCGCCCCCTTTCATAAAAACAGGCACGAAAATGCACGTAACCGATATTGTCGAGCGGCGGTTCTGCGGAGACGATAGATAGCGACTTCCACTCAGCGTCAGGATCAGGCGCAAGCTCTGCAGGTCGGGTAGAGGGGTGCCATGTTGCCAACAGGTAGTCGCTACGCCCTAACACAAAAGCCGCATAGCGAGAGCGCATCAAAACTTCAGGCGTAGGGGCAAGTTCGCCTTGGTGATAACGGCCACAGCATTTATCAAGCGTTAATGGGCTACCACAGGGGCAACTTAGCTCAGTCGTGGAGGTCATAGAAAAGCTCGTTAGTCACATCTTCTATAGCCTAACCTATACGCCCTATGCGCGTCGCCAGACGTGTATCACTATTGTTCGATATTTATACTGCGTTAGGTATATAGTAGTGGGGCAATACATTCAGACGATGGGGTACGAATCACGATCGATCATTCTTTCCAAAATTTTTGGAGGTTCTCCTATGAAGGTCTTTAAACCGGAATGGCAGTGCACGTTTAGCGTAAACGAAGGCGCGGAAGAATCAGCAACTTGGAAAGAGAAAATCGCGTGGCGACTCAGGGGAGTTGCGGATCGGCTGGAAGGTGGTGGGCGCACGGTAAAAATCGATTACCGGGTGACGCCAGCGGTTAGCCAACAGGAAGTCGACACTTGCTTAGGCAAGGGCTTCGAAGTAACTCAACGCCTGCTAACGCAGTTAGCCCAACAGCAGGCGTGCGAAGATGTGATGCGCCATGCTAAAGCTGAGCTGTTCGAACAACATCCTCAGCATTAAAAGCGGCACGGTATAAAAAAGTATGAAAAAATCCCACTCCTTCAACAAGGTGGGATTTTTCTTGGTTGGCCTTTAATTGGCTTCAACCGGCTTTTCGAGCGCACTACCCATTTTGATGAGAAAATCCTCGCACGCTTGGAGCTGCTCAATATCGATATATTCATCGGGCTGATGCGCCTGGGCGATGCTGCCAGGGCCAAGAATTATTGTCTGCAAGCCCTGGCCTTGAAACTGCCCTGCTTCCGTGGCGTAAGCCACCGCGTGGTCGCAGCACCCTGCTGGCAAATGGTCTTTGGCTAAGCGAAGTACCTGGTCGTTTTCGCGGTCGGCCAGGCCTGGCACTGTCACGTTTAGCGGCTCAGTGGTGATTTCAACGTGCTTGCCTTTGGCCTGCAGCTCAGTGCTTAGCTGGGCGCAATAGGCCTCAAAACGCGCGTATATTTCGTCGAAAGTGTCCGTGGGCAGATGGCGAATCTCCCACTCGAACTGGCACTCCCTGGCCATGATATTGATCGCCGTACCGCCTTTTATTTTGCCTACGTGCAGGCTGGTGTGAGGCACGTTAAAGGCTTCATCGACGCGCCCCTCTTCCACCAACGCCGCCATGGTGTCCTCAATAAAAGTGACTAGCCTTGCCGCTACGTGGATGGCTGAGGTGCCTTGATTGACCTGGCTGCTGTGGGCTTCCTGACCAATCACGGTGGTGCGTAGGTTGGTCGCCCCTTTCTGCGCTACCACTGGCTGCATGCTGGTGGGCTCGCCGACAATCACATGGGCGGTGGTGGAGTAGTGCTCGTAAAAGCGCTTAATGAGGCTTGGCGCCCCCACGCAGCCGATCTCTTCATCGTAAGAGAAACCAAGATAAATAGGCTGCTGCAGAGGCGCCTCAACCCACTTGGGCACCATAGCCAGCACGCAGGCAATAAAGCCTTTCATATCGCAGGTGCCGCGCCCATAAAGGCGCCCATCGCCACCATCACGCAAGGTGAACGGATCACTCGACCAGGGCTGCCCCGCTACCGGCACCACATCGGTATGCCCAGAAAGCATTACCCCACCCGGCGCGTCTGGGCCGACTCTTGCGATTAAATTGGCCTTGGTGCCACAGGGACTCATCACCCGCTCGGCGCTGACGCCGTACTCGGCCAAATAGCCTTCCACATACTCAATCAGCGCTAGATTGGATGCACTGGAAGTGGTGTCGAATGACACCAGCTTCGTCAGTAAAGTGGTCACGTCAGTCATGCTGCTCTCGTTAGTTGGACTCTTTATATCATCCTACTTTATACCACCCTATCATCGCCCTCCTCCTTTTCCTACTGAGTAGGCATGCTGGCGGCATAATGCTGACTGTCACGGCAGGTTCATCGTGCATTCACTAAAACGTCATCTACACTTCTTACTGTTCAGTGCATCCAAAAATCTCAACAAACGCATTGCACGCCTGACTAAGTTCAGGCCCACAAGGAGCTTGTTATGTCTCGTTTTACACTGCACGCGCTTGCCGTTGGTGTGGCGACCGCCAGCCTTAGCCTGTCTGCCCAGGCAGCCACTGAAGTTAGTTGGTGGCACGCCATGGGCGGTCAATTGGGTCAAATTCTCGAAGAAATGACCGAAGAGTTTAACGCTTCACAGGACGACTACCACGTCACACCCAGCTACCGCGGCACTTACACCGAGACGATGACGGGCGCCATTGCCGCCTTCCGCGCCAATGAACAGCCGCATATCCTGCAGGTGTTTGAAGTCGGTACCGGCACCATGATGAACGCCAAAGGCGCCATCTACCCAGTGTACGAGCTGATGGAAGAGCATGGTCGCGCTTTCGATAATGAAGCTTTCCTGCCAGCCGTCGTTGGTTATTACACCGACACCAACGGTAATATGCTCTCTTTCCCGTTCAACTCCTCTACGCCAATCATGTACTACAACCAGGACATGTTTGAAGAAGCAGGCCTGGACCCCGAGCGGCCGCCACAAACATGGGAAGAAGTGGCCGATTTCTCACGCCAAATCGTCGAGTCTGGTGCCGCCAGCTGTGGCTTTACCACCTCCTGGCCTAGCTGGGTAATGCTGGAAAACTTCTCCGCTTGGCATAACGTGCCGCTAGGTACGCTGGAAAACGGCTTTGGCGGTATGGAAACCGAGTTTACCTTCAACAATGAGCTAGTCGCTCGCCACTGGGACAACCTCCACGACTGGCAGGAAGAAGGTGTCTTTAAATGGGGTGGCCCCGGCTCCGGCCCCGACTCTGAGCCGATGTTCTACTCCCAGGACTGCGCGATTTTCTTCGGCTCTTCTGCTTCACGTGCGGATGTCGCCGCCAATTCAGAATTTGAAGTTGGCTTTGGCATGCAGCCCTACTACGACGACGTAGAAGGCGCACCGCAAAACTCGATTATCGGTGGCGCCACCCTGTGGGCACTGCAGGGCCATAGCGACGAAGAGTACGAAGCCGTTGCAGCGTTCTTTGAGTACCTCTCCCAACCCGAAGTGCAGGCGCAGTGGCATCAGCAAACTGGCTACTTGCCCATCACCCAAGCCGCTTGGGATCTGAGCAAAGAGCAGGGCTACTACGATGAGAATCCCGGTGCGGATATTTCGTTGAAACAGATGACCCTTAACGAGCCAACCGAAAACTCTAAGGGCCTACGCTTTGGTAACTTTGTCCAGATTCGCGACATCATCTCTGAAGAAATGGAAGCTGTGATGACCGGCGGCAAATCCGGCCAGGAAGCGGCGGACGACGCAGTAGCACGCGGCAATGACCTGCTCCGTGACTTTGAAGATGCCAACCAGTAAATAAGCACTTACTTCGCCGCTCACTCTAAGGTGGGCGGCGATTTTGTTTGTTGATGCTCATATTTGCTAACCCATTGCAGAGCTGCCCATGCAAACCAAACGCATGACCTACCCTGGTCGCTTTTTGCCCTACGCGCTGCTGGCGCCCCAGGTGATTGTGACGCTGATTTTCTTTATCTGGCCTGCGGGCCAGGCGCTGTATCAGTCGCTGTTGCGCGAAGATGCCTTTGGCCTTAAAACGACTTTTGTGGGCTTCGAGAACTTTGTTCGCCTGTTCCGCGATGGTAGCTATCTCAACTCTCTGTCGGTCACGGCGGTATTCGCAGTCGGTACCACACTGCTATCAATGACGATGGCACTTTTATTGGCCAGCACCGTCAACCGGATGATTCGATCACGTAGCACCTATACCACGCTGCTGGTGTGGCCCTACGCCATCGCCCCCGCCCTTGCGGGCGTGTTGTGGTGGTTTATCTTCAACCCCTCCATCGGCATTGTGCCCTATATGCTGGAAATGGTGGGTTACCGGTGGAACCATCGTAACTCCGGCAGTGATGCCATGCTGCTGGTGATTTTTGCTGCCGCCTGGAAGCAGATCTCCTATAACTTCCTATTTTTCCTGGCAGGTTTACAGTCCATTCCCCAATCGCTAATTGAAGCGGCCTCTATTGATGGCGCCAGCCCAACCAAGCGCTTCTGGACGATTATTTTTCCGCTGCTCACGCCTACCACCTTCTTCTTGCTGGTGGTTAACGTGGTGTATGCCATGTTCGACACCTTCGCGATCATTCATTCCACCACCGCAGGCGGCCCGGCTCAGGCGACCAATATTTTAGTCTACAAGGTCTACGCCGATGGTTTTGTGGGCCTCAACCTCGGTTCCTCAGCAGCTCAGTCGGTGATTCTAATGGTGATTGTGGTGGCATTAACGATGATTCAATTCCGCTTTATTGAGCGCCGAGTCAACTACTAAGCCTTTGGGAGAACGTTAATGGTTGAAAACCGCCCTTGGGCTAACCTGATAGCCCATATTGTTTTGATCTCTGGTGTCGCGCTGGTGGCTTTTCCGGTGTATGTCGCTATTGTCGCCTCTACCCATTCCCTCTCGGGTTTGCTGCAGGGCACCCTGCCACTGCTGCCCGGCGGTCACGGGATCGAAAACTACACGCGCATGTGGCAAGCGGGCGTCTCCAATGCCGGCGCACCGCCGGCCGCCCTGATGCTCTGGAACAGTTTCATAATGGCCATGGCGATCACGGTAGGTAAGCTGTCTATTTCGCTGCTTTCCGCCTTTGCCATCGTCTACTTCCGTTTCCGCTTTCGGATGTTCTTCTTCTGGGTGATCTTCGTCACGTTGATGCTGCCCGTAGAAGTGCGCATTATTCCGACTTTTCAGGTCGTTGCGGATCTTAAAATGCTCAATAGCTTTGCCGGGCTGTCGATTCCGCTGATCGCCTCGGCCACCGCGACGTTTCTGTTTCGCCAGTTCTTTATGACCATTCCCGAAGAGATGCTCGAAGCCGCCAGGGTCGATGGCGCAGGGCCGCTGAAGTTTTTTAAAGACATACTGATGCCGCTGTCGGTGACCAATATCGCCGCGCTGTTTGTGATCATGTTTATCTACGGCTGGAACCAGTACCTCTGGCCGCTAATTATCACCACCGACCCTGATTATTACACCATCGTGATGGGCATTCAGCGCATGACCTCTGAAGAGAACCCACAGTGGCAACTGGTGATGGCGGCAGTGGTGATGGCAGCGCTGCCGCCGGTGTTAGTGATTCTGTTTATGCAACGCCTATTTGTGAAAGGCCTGACCGAGACGGAGAAATAAGATGGCCAGCATTACCTTGGAAGGGCTAAAGAAAACCTATAGCGGCGATGTTCACGCCGTCAAAGGCATCGACTTACAGATTGAAGATGGCGAATTTGTGGTGCTGGTCGGGCCTTCCGGCTGCGGCAAATCTACCCTGCTACGTATGGTGGCAGGGCTTGAAACCATTACCGAAGGCACGCTCAAAATCGGTGACCGGGTGGTCAATAAGCTAGAGCCCGCCGAGCGTGATATCGCCATGGTGTTTCAGAATTATGCGCTCTATCCGCATATGACGGTCTATAAAAACATGGCCTACGGGCTGAAGCTGCAAAAACTAAGCAAAGAAGAGATCGAAAGCCGCGTGCAGAAAGCCGCCAAAATACTGGAGATTGAAGACTACCTCGACCGCCTCCCGCGCGAGCTTTCAGGCGGCCAGCGCCAGCGCGTCGCCATGGGCCGGGCAATTGTGCGCGAACCAGCCGTGTTCCTGTTTGACGAGCCGCTCTCCAACCTGGATGCCAAGCTGCGCGTGCA
>LGOV01020824.1_pt2 | contig 13931 bp, 10 predicted proteins | sample 469881 | NCBI WGS metagenome assembly LGOV01 (sample SAMN03857199, study PRJNA290197) | marine sediment metagenome | biome: marine cold seep biome; feature: cold seep; material: marine sediment; isolation source: sample #5579, elevator 3A push core 41 containing 12 cm of sediment... ...
GAAGTGGATGTGGCGATGTTAACGCTATTTGGCTCTCCAGGGGAGGCGTTTTTTGACGCCTACTGGGATGGCGACGCCCCGACCGACTGGCCGAGGCGTGAAGCCCTGTTTCAGCTTTACCCGCTGCTGAATCACCTGCTGCTGTTCGGTGCCGGTTATCGTTCTGCGGTTGAACGCTGCGTAGCGAGGCTTGAGTCCTTCGCTTGAACTACCAGTGCTTATGTTTTATCAGGACTTATGTTTTATCAGGGCATAGATTTTACCAAGATTTATAGGGCAAAAACTTACCATTCAAAGTTAATAGTACCCGGTCGCCTTTAGGGTCTTCGATTTTGTCGACCTCCATGGTGAAATCAATGGCGCTCATAATGCCGTCGCCAAATTTCTCCTGCACCACGTCTTTTAGGGTCTCACCGTACACACCAACGACTTCATAGAGTCGGTAGATAAATGGATCCTGGGGGATCGCTTCATCCCAGGCTTTAGTGGGAAAGGCCACTAAAGCCTCTACTGCATCGCTCTCCACGCCAAGGGTGTCACACAGCTTAGTGGCAATCTCTTGACTGGCGCTGTTCATACCGTAGCAGGCGGAAGCCACCCAAACCGGCGACATGCCGACTGCTTTGCCAATATCTTCCCAGCTCATTTTTTTACGTGCTTTGGCGGCGAGCAGGGTGTGACGCATTTCGAGCTTATCCATTAGGGTTTCTCCTATAAGGGGGGGGGGCGTTTTCTTTGGCCTATTAGGCTGTGATCAAGACAACACTTTTTTGGGCTGAGTACGGACGTGGGTGGTATATAGAACCAAGCCAACGAGGGTTAGGCCGCCGACCAGATTACCCAGTACCGTGGGGATTTCGTTCCACATAATGTATTGATACAGGGTGAAGTCGGCGCCCATCATCAGGCCGATCGGAAACAAGAACATGTTGACCACGGAGTGCTCAAAACCGAGATAGAAAAAGACAATAATCGGCATCCACATGGCCATGATTTTGCCGGAAACCGTTGTGGAGATGGCGGCACCTACCACGCCCATAGAGACCATCCAGTTGCAGAACATGCCCCGCAGGAAGAGCACAATCCAACCGGCAAGCCCCGCCTCCTGATAGCCTACCGTGCGGCTTTCACCAACGGCCATCATCGTTTGGCCGACAGCGTTGATCTCCTCGGTGCCGCCCATGGAGAAATTCAGGTAGCCGAAAGTGGCGATAAATAGAGCGCCCCCAAGGTTGCCAAGCCCTACCAGTGCCCAGCACTTCAACATGCGCGGCAGTGTCACGCCGGGTCTTTTGTCGAGCCATGCAATTGGCACCAGCATAAAAACCCCGGTGAGCAGGTCATAGCCCATCAGGTAGAGCATCACAAAGCCCACGGGGAAGAGCAGTGCCCCAATCAAAAAGTGGCCGGTTTGCGTCGCGATGGTGATGGCAAAAATAACCGCCAACGCCAGGGTCGCCCCCGCCTTAAAGGCGCGGATAAGCGTATCCCGGGTGCCCATATAGACTTTTGATTCACCCTGATCCACCAACTTGGTGACAAATTCACTGGGCATTAGATAAGACATAAATATGTCTCCTGTGTCATTTCGGTTAATTAACGCTTAACCCAAGAGTTTTAGTGTTTCCTGATAGGAGCAATAAATAGGAGCAATAAAACCGATGGCTGCGCCGTCCTGGTGCAAAAGAGATTAAGCGTGTGGCGCTATCGCACTATCCACCCATCCAGTGCTATTTGTGTGCCAACTCGCGCATATGATTTCTAACATTTTGTTTTTAATGTATTAATCTGTTTCTTAGAGGATGTTTTTGGAGCGCTTAAAGTGTTACGAAATATCGTAAGCTACGATATTCCGTTGTTTTAGTGACGAAATGTCGTAACTGGCGCGGGACTTGAATGGTGATGGGATAACTTAATTTGAGGCCAACATTAATGGATGAGCCTGAAAGTCATCACGTTTTTGCTGTAATGGGTGGCTTTTCGCCTCTGGCGATGATCTTGGTCGACCCGTTTGCTGACCAGCTGATCGCTGCGAATTATGCCGCTTGCGCGATGCTCAATATTGATGAAGCAATGCCTTTGGAGACACCGTTTAGCCATCGCTTGGGTGCTTCGCTGCCACTATGGGTGAGCTTCACCGATGAAGCGCTAACACAAAAAGCGGCCTGGTCGGATGACCTGGTGATGTTAGATATGCTGCGCCAGCCGTATCGCGTTGAGGTTTATGCTCAGCGTATCGACGACTCTTCACAGCTGTTACTGACGCTGATAGACCGCAATAAAGCTGAGCAGCGGCGAGCAAAAGCGGAATTAGGTCGCCAGCACCGCCAGGGTGAAGTGGGTTGGCAGCGGGTCGAGCAGGTGTTCGAGCGGATTGAAAAGCAGAACCAACTGATTCTTGGCGCAGCGGGCGAGGGGATCTACGGGCTGGATGCCGAAGGCAAAACAACCTTCGTTAATCCTGCCGCCGAGCGAATTCTGGGCTGGAGTACCGAGGATATGGTGGGCCACGACGCTCACCTGATGTTCCACCACACCCACGCCGATGGCAGCCATTTCCCGGTGCAGCAGTGCCCTATTCACGCCTCGTTTAGCGATGGCCAGGTGCATCACGTCGATAACGAGGTGTTCTGGCACAAAAATGGTGAGGCAATTCCTGTTGAGTACACGAGTACACCGATTTTTGAAATGGGGCGTTTGGTCGGGGCGGTGGTGCTGTTTCGTGATATTCGTGAGCGCAAGCGCGCTGAGCAGCAGTTGCGCGATGCCCTTGCTGAGGTGGAGTCACTCAAGCAGCGCCTCGAACTTGAAAATGAGTACCTCCAGGAAGAGATAAAAGCGGAGTTAAACCATCGTGATATTGTCGGCAATAGTCCGGCAGTGGCAAAGCTGATTCAACAGATTGAGCTGGTTGCGCCCACCAGCGCCAACGTGTTGATAAGCGGCGAGTCGGGCACCGGTAAAGAGCTGATTGCCCGCGCCATCCATGCGGGGAGCACGCGCAATGATCGACCGCTGATCCGCGTGAACTGTGCGGCTATTCCCCGTGATCTGTTTGAGAGCGAGTTTTTTGGCCATGTAAAAGGGGCCTTTACCGGCGCGGTGCAGGATCGCCCAGGGCGTTTTGAGCTTGCCCACGGCGGCACGTTATTTTTGGATGAAGTCGGTGAAATCCCCCTGGAACTGCAGAGTAAGCTGTTGCGGGTGCTGCAGGATCAGCAGTTTGAGCGCGTAGGCGATAACCGTACCCGCGAAGTGGATGTGCGGGTGATTGCCGCCACCAATCGCGAACTGCGCGACATGATTGAGGCAGGCCACTTTCGTGAAGATCTCTATTTTCGACTCAATGTGTTTCCTATTGACTCGGTACCGCTGCGCAAGCGGATTGAGGATGTGCCGCTGCTGGCGCGGCACTTTTTACAGCGTGCTTGCCTGAAATTTAATAAGCCGGGTGTGCGCATTCCCCCCGCACAGTTAGATATTCTGCAGCGCTATCCATGGCCAGGCAATATTCGTGAACTGGAAAACATCATTGAGCGCCAAGTCATCGTGACCCAGGATCGACGCTTAATGTTTGATGACCTACTGTCGGGAGAACCGTCGCGCTCGATGGGGCATACTAAACCAATGCCGACGTTACTCCACTCCAGCGGAGAGAATAATCAAGCAACGCTGCTGACTGAGCAGGCGCTGAGCCAACGTCGGCGGGCGAGCACGATTGCCGCTCTGGAACAGGCGAGAGGTAAAATCTCTGGGGTGGGGGGCGCGGCAGAACTGCTTGGTATTAAACCCACTACGCTGGCCTCGCGGCTAACTAAATGGGGAATCGATACGCGAGAATTTCGTAAAAGAGCGCCACATTAATCGCCAAGCCATCATGCTTTGGACTAAGGTAAGCTGGATGCGACTTGACAACAGGCTGTACACATATTTTTAGATTGTTCAAGGCTAGCATACATACATGAATGTAACTATAATGCTCATCTTTCTGAATGGCTTAACGTGCGAGTGGCTTAATGTTCTGCAGAATAAGCAGGTTGAGAGACTAAGCGCGTTTACCATCTGACGCTGATACCTAGAGGCAATCCCATGCGACTGGCACACTGGGCAGTCAATGCCCCTTTACGACCCCTACTGTTAGCGGTATTTACCGCTTCTTTTGTATTGCCTGCTCAAGCTGCCGATCTCATCACGATTACCCGTGATGCGTTAGACAACAACGCTGCACTTGCTTCGGCGCGTTCGGAGTATTTGGGTGTTGAAGCAGGCAGAGACGTTGCACGTGGTGGGCTACTACCCCAAATTAACGCCTCGGGCACCGTTGCGCACAATGAACAGTATGAAAGCCAGAGCTCATCCCGAGCGGGTACAGGATCTGGAACGGGCAATGTGAGTGCTGGCGATGACCGTTACAACACCGTAGCGCTCACCCTTGAAGCCACCCAGGCGCTTTATGATGAAGTGACGCGCAGACAAGTCACTCAGGCAGAGCGCCAGATTGACCAGCAGGTATACCTGCTTGCCGCCACCGAACAGCAGCTACTGATTGACGTGGCCAGCGCCTATTTTGATATTTTGCGGGCTTACGAAGTACTCGAAGCGCGTTTTGCCCAAGAGCGAGCCATTGGCCGTCAACTTGAGCAGGCCGGTGAGCAGTTCGAGGTCGGTTTGATTGCGATTACCGAAGTTGAAGAGGCCCGGGCTACCTTTGACCAGTCCCGAGCTGATCGCATTGCCGCGGAGAGCAATCTGCAGGTGGCATTTGAGGCTCTGGAGCAGTTGACCGGCCAGCGCTACGCCAGTATTGAAGCGTTGGGCGACAGTATGCCAATCGCCCTCCCGGAACCCAGCAGCCGCGACTACTGGGTAGAGCAAGCCATTGAGCGTAATCCTCAGGTATTGGCGCAACAGGCAGGGATAGAGGTATCACGCAGCGGTGTGGAAATTGCCCGCGCGGGACGATTGCCCACCCTTTCAGCCTTTGGCAACTATCAGTATGGCGACAGTGATATTGATAACACCACCGGGAATGACTCCTCTAGCCAGGTAGGCATACGCGCTAATTTACCTATCTATACCGGCGGCAGTACCAGTGCCAGCATCCGCCAAGGGACTTATCAACTGGAAAGCAGCCAGTATGATTTCGAGTCCCAGCGTCGTTCGTCAATTCAGCAGGTTCGCTCTCTGTACACTCAAGTCAGCAACGATGTGGAAACTGTCGAGGCTCGCGAGCAGGCCATTGTCTCCAACCAAAGTGCGCTGGAAGCGACGCGTGCCGGTTACGAAGTCGGCACCCGTAACATCGTGGACGTTTTGAACGCTGAGCAGAATTTGTATAACGCCATCGCCAACTACGCCGAGGCTCGCTACGACTACGTAGTGAATTTGCTCTCGCTTCGTCAGCAGGCCGGGCGCCTGGATGTAGACGCCATCGAAGAAGTCAATGCGTGGTTAACTGGCGATGAGGTGAACTTCACCTTACCAGAGAGCGGCGACAACGACCGCTACGAGCCTGCGCTTAACATCGGTGCACCGCCCCAACCGGGCACGTAATGGCTTGTCGGTTGGAAGTGATCCAGGTGCGCACGTGCTATCGGTCACCTTAAAAAAGATATGGGAATGCAACGTATGAAGAATATGATTCACTCACGCCGAGCGAGTCTGGTGACGCTGGTAGCTGCGCTGGCACTTTCAGCCTGCGGTCAAGAACAAGCCGAGGCACCTCAACAGGGTGCCCAGCAAGAAGCTCCGCCCCACGAGGTCGAAGTGGCGGAAATGGCGCGTCAGGATATACCGCTGGACAAGTCGTACCCTTCGCTGCTGCGCAGTGACGATGAAGTTACCTTGGTGGCCCGTGTCAATGGGTTTCTGGAGGAGCGTCACTTTGAACCCGGTCAGTTGGTGGAGGAGGGCGATCGTCTTTATACCATCGAGCCCGATCTTTACCAGGCCACGGTCAATCAGCGTGAAGCCGATTTACAGAGCGCTCGTGCCGAGCTTGCCCGCGCCCAGCGTGATGCCCAACGTTTCGAGCAGTTATTAAGCCAAAACTCAGTGAGTCGCCAGCAGTATGATCAGGCGTTGGCCGACCAACGAGTAGCCCAGGCGAGCGTCGCCCAAGCAGAAGCCGCCTTGACCAGCGCCAACCTGGATTTAGGCTATTCCCAGGTGACGGCTCCTGTCTCAGGCATGATCGGTTTGAGCCAAGTTAATGTAGGCAATTTGGTGACCTCGGGTACGGAGCTAGCGACGATCACTCCGCTGGACCCACTGGAAGTTCGTTTCCAACTGCCTCAGCGGGATGCCTTTGAGCTGCGTCGACAGTTGAGTGACGGCGGTGATACGTCGGATATTCGTGCGCGGTTGAGCATTCCTGGCGTGAGTGGCGGCAGCGATTCCGAACTAGAAGGGCATTTGGACTTCCTGGGCTCACGAGTTGATAGCGGCACTAGTACCGTGCAAGCGTCCGCAACCTTCGAAAACCCCATGGCGACCGTACTGCCCGGCCAATTTGTACGTGTACGCATTGAGGGCCTGAAGCGTTTTGATGTGATGGCAGTCCCTGAAATTGCCGTTACCCAAGGATTGATGGGCCCGCAGGTGTTTGTCCTGGATGACGACAACAAGGCTCGGGAAAGAACTGTTTCATTGGGCGAAGTGGCTGGCCCATGGCAGTTGATTCGTGAGGGGCTTGAGCCGGGGGATCGTATAGTGGTCGGCGACCCCGCTGGTTTAGAGCCGGGTATGGTGATTGATCCTCAGCCGTTTGCTGGCAACGCTGAGGACATCGTTGAAGATGTGGAGCAAGAAGAGGCCCAGGAGCAGGCTGAAGCGTCAGAGGCAATGGAAGAGGGGGCAGCTGATGGCCAACCCGCTGAAGGGGAAGAGGGTGCACAATAATGAACTTCTCTAACTTCTTCATCAGCCGCCCGATATTTGCCACGGTACTGGCGATTATCGTGACGCTGGTGGGCGTGATGTCCATGCGCATTCTGCCTATTGAACAATACCCCAGCGTGGTGCCGCCGACGGTATCGGTGCAAGCGCAGTTCCCTGGGGCAGATGCAGAAACCGTTGCGCAAACGGTGGCGGCCCCCATTGCCGAAGCCATTAACGGCGTTGAGGACATGCTTTATATGACCTCAAACAGCGCCGATAACGGCCTCATGAGCTTGAGCGTGGCGTTTGACATCGGCACCGACGGCGACATTAACACCATCAACGTCAACAACCGGGTTCAGGGGGCGCTCTCGCAGTTACCTGAGGCCGTACAGTCACAAGGTGTCACGGTTGAGCTGCGCTCTGACTCGATTTTGATGTTTATCGCGTTGACCTCACCTGATGGCGACTACGACAACATCTATATGCAGAACTACGCCACCCTTAACGTGCTTGATGAACTGCGTCAGGTGCCGGGTGTGGGTAATGCCGAGGTGTTGGGCGGCGGGGAATTTGCCATGCGTATCTGGATGGATCCGGATAAGTTGGCTCAGTACGACCTGACGCCCAGTGAAGTGGCCAGCGCGATTAGGGCACAAAATACTGAAGTTCCTGCGGGCAATTTGGCATCGACGCCGCAAAGTGAGCCGCGTGCGTACACCTATACGATTACCGCTGGCGGCCGCCTTAATAATGTCGACGACTTCCGTAATATTTACCTGCGCACCAATAGCGACGGCTCTTCGCTAAACTTGGAAGACGTCGCTCGCATTGAGCTTGGGGCATCTTTTTACGGGGTTGATGCGCGTTTGAACGGCTCAACCATGACGCCGATTATTATTAACCAGCAGCCCGGTGCTAACGCGCTGGCAACTGCGCAGGGTGTGCGGGATACGATGGAGGAGCTGGCTGGACGCTTCCCACCTGGGCTTGAATATGTTGCCCCTTATGATACGACCCTGTTTATTGATGCCTCCGTGGAAACGGTACTCCACACCTTTATTGAAGCCTTTCTGATCGTTATCGTCATTCTGTTTATTTTCCTGCAGAACTGGCGTTTCACTGTGATTGCCATGTCGGTGGTGCCGGTTGCGGTCGTGGGCACCTTTGCAGGCTTCTACATGTTTGGTTTTTCGATCAACTTGTTGACACTATTTGCCTTGGTGCTATCGATAGGGATAGTGGTCGACGATGCCATTCTTGTCGTGGAAAACGTCGAACGCGTGCTAAGCGAAGAGGACGATATCAGCGTGCGCGATGCCACTGTTCGGGCGATGAAAGAAGTCGGCGGGCCGGTTATTGCGACTTCGTTGATCATGGCAGCCGTGTTTGTACCCGTGGCTTTCCTTGGCGGCTTTACCGGACAGATTTACCAGCAGTTTGCGATTACCGTAGCGATCTCGGTAGCTATCTCGGCGTTAATGGCGCTGACCTTTACCCCTGCTCTGTCAGCGATTTTTATCAAGCACAAAATCGCCGGTGCCGGGCAGTCCAAATTCAAGCGCGCACTAAATACACCGCTACGCCTGTTTGACAGACTGTTTGCGGGGATCACCGCTGCCTATATGTGGGTCGTAAAAGGCTTGGTGCGGTTTTGGGTGTTGGCATTAGCGCTCACGGTAGCGACAGGGGTTGGTTCCTACTGGCTCTACGCCAATACGCCTTCAACGCTGGTGCCGGAAACCGACCAAGGGGTTGTGCTGGTCAGCGTGTCGCTTCCTGACGCCGCGTCGCTGGATCGCACCCAACGCTATATGTCGAAACTCAGTGCAGCGATTGAAGATATTCCCGGTGTGGAATACTCCTCAGCGGTGGCGGGCTATGACATTTTGTCGAGTGCCGTGAATACCGCTCGGGGGGTAATGTTTATCAATCTAAGCCCTTGGTCTGAGCGTGATTTGACTGCCACCGAACTTGTAGGTCGCATTATGGGGTTAGGCGCCAGTATTGATGGTGGCTCGGCGATGGCCTTTAACTTACCGCCGATCATGGGGCTTTCGACCACTGGTGGCTTTACCGGCTATTTGCAGTCCTTTGATGGGGCAACGCCTCGTGAGCTCTATCAAGCGTCACTGCAAATCATGCAGAAGGCTAATCAGCACCCGGCCTTGAACCGTGTCTTTACTACGTTCAATGTGAATGTGCCGTCCTATCGGGCGAACATTGATCAGCAGAAGGCATTAAGCTACGGCGTGGCGCTGGAAAATATTAACTCAGCCCTTTCCAATACCTTTGGTAACGGTTTTGTGAACTACTTCAGTTATCAGAACCGTAATTTTCAGGTGTATCTGCAAAACGAAGATGAATTCCGCAAAACGCCGGAAGACGTTAGCAGCGTTTACGTACGTGGCGGAAATGGCGAACGTATTCCGCTTTCTGAGTTTGTCGAGCTTGAGCGACAAACGGGCCCATCGGTAGTGTCGCGCTTCGGCGTATATGCCGGAGCTCAGTTCCAGGGGGAACCTGCGGCTGGCTATAGCTCTGCTCAGGCGATCGAAGCGATGGACGAAGTCGTGCAAGAGACGCTGGGAACCAACTGGGGCATGGGCTGGACGGGTACCGCATACCAAGAGTCCAATATGGGCAGTGCCGCGACCCTGGCGATTGTCTTCGGTCTATTGATGGTCTTCCTGATTCTGGCGGCTCAGTATGAGAGCTGGTCGTTACCGCTAGCGGTACTCACCGCAACACCCTTTGCTTTCCTAGGCGGTATTGGCGGGATCGTGCTGCGCGGGCTGGACACCAGTGTGTATGTGCAGATCGGTATGTTGGTGGTGGTCGGGCTTGCGGCGAAGAATGCCATCCTGATTGTCGAGTTCGCCGAACTGCAACGTAAGGAGCAGGGAAAATCAATCCGTGAAGCGGCGATTACAGCAGCAGAGCTACGCTTTCGCCCCATCGTGATGACCTCCTTGGCATTCATCTTTGGTACCTTGCCGCTCGCATTGGCGACCGGTGCCAGCGACGTAAGCAGCCATCACATTGGTACCACTGTCGCCATGGGTATGTTCTCAGTTGCCACCTTGGGCAGCCTGTTTATCCCCAGCTTCTACGCCATGATTGCAACCGTTTCTGATTGGCTAGGTCGCAAGATGAAGGGGAATAGGCATGATGGCTCACAACCGGCACTTGAGCATGACAAGCACTAGCCCTTAGCGATTAATCACCCGTAAGAACAGGCGGGTGCTCTCTTCGGATGGCACCCGCTTTTTATTGCGGTAACGTTAATCAAGCTAGCTGACTAAGATCAAGGTAGAGGTGGCGCCCAAAAGCTAATCTGGACTAAGCTGGAAGTAACAATACATCACCGGCTAAGTACCGGGGGAGGCGCCATCATGAACGATCTACTGCACGCTGCTACGCAGTTTCCGACCATCGTCTTTACGTTGCTACTCGGGCTGTTAGCCCTTTACTGGCTGTTAGTGATTATCCGTTTAGCCCCTCTGGAGCTGTTTGAACGCGATAGCCTCAAAGAAGACCATCTCGCCAGCACGCTGGTTTCTCTAGGCTTCGCTGGGGTTCCCGCGACGCTGGCCTTGACGGTGATTCTGACCATTGCTGCAGTGCTTACATTAGCGATCGAGCTACTGGTATTGCGGTGGCTACCGCTTGGCTTGATACGTATACCGGTAGGGGTGCTGGTGCTATGGGCTACGCTGGTGGTTGCTTCGCCTTTGGCGGCGATGCTCTGCCAGGCCTTACACCGTGAGCTGCACCGTTATCGCCCCTTCACGCGTCGCTGTTTACTAGGTCAAACGGTAGTGGTGACTGAGCGCGAAGGTACCGGTGAGCAGGCATTTGCAGCCATTGATAATGAGCCCAATAGCAGGGTCAAACTGCTTAGCAAGCACGATGCTCTGCCTGTACAGGGGGAACGCCGAGTGCTGGTGAAATACTTACCTGAAGAGGGCGCCTACCGCAGCGTCTCCGAGCAGGTGTATCTCGAAACGCGAGTTCGTTTGAACCGACTGCGGCTAAACCAGAAAAATCGCCAATCAACTCATTACTCCACCTCCCACTAATACGACGTTCTATTTGAGGAGCGTCACCGGGAAGCCTAAATGCTAGGCTTCCCGGCTATTTCCACCGCCGCCACTGCTGCGCCAGCCACTGCACTGCACGCTGCCAGGCTGAGGCGTTTTGCGTCTTGTCAACGGAGGTAGGGCGAGGTGCGGGGCGGTTTAAAAAGTCGTGAATGGGGTCTACCTGTGCCGGTTTATCCAACATGGGCGCGTGGCCACAGTCAGGCACTGTAAGCGTCACAAGCTGGGGGTGCGCTTCGGCCATCCGCGGCAGTGTTTCCGGGTCTAAAAGCGTGGACTCTTCACCGCGTATCACCATCACTGGGCAGCGAATATTCGCCCAGTCTGCCCACATGTCGCGCGGCGTATCGTGTACAAACTGTTCGCCAATGCGCGGATCAAAGTGATACGTCCAACTGCCATCCGGTAACCGACGGGCACTGTTGAGCGCTAGTTCGCGTCGTGCGGATTCACCGGTAATACCGAAACTAGCGTAGTGCTGGTTGAGCTCTTGTTGGAGTTCACTGAAGGTAGAGAAGCGGTGGGTAACACCGAAATAGCTGGAGAGACCAATAAGACCCTGCGTGTTCAGCTCGGGGCCCACATCGTTAAGAATCAGCCGGGAAATACGCCCACTGTGCTGTGGGTCAGCTGCGATCAACATGCCTAGCAGGCCACCCATCGAGGTGCCCAGCCAATCGATGTAATCGAGTTCAAAGTGGTCAAGCAGTGCTATCGCTACTGTCACGTAATGGCTATAAAGGTAGTCGTGAGCAGGGAAAAGCGACCAACTTGATAAGCCGCGGCCAGGGGTGTCTGGGGCGATAATCCGCCATTCACTGCCGAGTTCCCGCGCCAGCGCGCTAAAGTCGCCACCGTGGCGAGCAAAGCCATGCCAGACGATCAAAGTGCGAGGGGCATTAGGGTTCCAAATGCGTACGGCGACTTCTAATTCGCGTATGCGAACAAACTCCAAGGCATCCATAGAGTACTCACACGGCTAAAACAGTAGGGCCAGTATAAGCATACTTGCTGCATTGCAGCGAGAGTGGGGTTCGATGTTTAACGCTGCATCATGCGAATAGAGGTATCAATCAGCTCGCCACCGCGTTCACGGATCGAAAAAGCTCCAGGGTTACGTAGCCAGTCGTGGAACAGGCCTCCCAGCATGGACTGCATCAAACGCGTTGCAATTTCGGGGCTAAGGTCTTCGCGCAACAATTGTTGCTGCTCAGCGAGCACAAAGACATTCAGCATCTCTTCAAAACATTCGTTGCCGATCTGCTCCTGCATGTCAAGCGGGTTAATATCGCTGAAGAACTCGCAGCGATGCAGCAGGATGGAGAGTATTCGCTGATAAGAAGGTTGCTCAAGGCGCACTAAACCTGCATGGCAGGCCAGTCGTATAGACTCCAGCGGTGATAGCTCGGCGTCAGCTTTGTCGACCTCATCCATTAGCGACTGGAAGGGCATGCGCACCTGTTCAACCAGCGCCATGAAAAGGTCACCTTTGTTTTTAAAGTGCCAATAAACGGCGCCGCGAGTAAGGCCTGCATGGCGAGCAATTTGCTCTAAAGAGGTGCGCGCCACGCCTTTGGCAAAAAATACCTCTTCAGCAGCTTCAAGCAGTGCTTCTCGTGTAGCAGCCGCTTCTGCTTTGGTCTTTCTTGCCATGGAAATGCAACCTCATTATCGACACAGTATGGTCATATTTTAACCTAAGAGGGAGAACATTTACATTCAAAACTGTATGGTTAAATGAGCCATCTCATAACGTGAGTTAACAAATTCGTCATTTCACGACTGAAAGCGTATAAACAGGCAATGAAACTGGCCCACATCGTACTATCGTCGTGAGCAAAACGAATTAAAAAAACAGGACAGAAAGCATGGCGCGAGCTCCTTTTCAGCTGGGCGAGCATACCATTATGCCCGGCCAACGCTTACAAGTTGATGTGCCGGTGGCGCGCTTATATACCCATACGCCCCTGCATATTCCTGTCGAAGTCGTGCATGGCCGCAAGGATGGGCCAGTGCTATTGGTATGTGGTGGCATTCACGGCGATGAAATCAACGGTGTGGAGATTGTCCGCCGGGTACTGCGCGCGAAAGCAATCAATAGTATCCGCGGTACCCTGATCGCGGTACCGGTAGTCAATGTGTTTGGCTTTTTACAGCAAACCCGCTACTTGCCCGATCGGCGTGATCTCAATCGCTGCTTTCCGGGCAGTGAGTCGGGCTCGTTAGGTGGGCGCATCGCGGCCCTGTTCCGTGAAAAAATTGTCGATCACGCTACCCATATTATTGATCTGCACACCGGGGCTATTCACCGCACCAACTTGCCGCAAATTCGTGCCCAGCTGCAAATCGGCAGCGAAACCGAGCGTATGGCCGATGCTTTCGGCGCACCCGTGGTACTGAATGCGGAACTGCGTGAAGGTAGCTTGCGGCACTACGCCCAGACGCGCGGTATTCCAGTGCTGACCTATGAAGCCGGCGAGGCGCTGCGTTTTGACGAGTGGGCGATTGCCCCAGGGGTTCGCGGTGTGCTGCGAGTCATGCGCCGACTAGGCATGCTGACCGGCGAACAGCGCCGCCGTACGCCAGCACCCGCAGAGCTTGCCAAAGGGTCAAGCTGGGCCCGGGCACCTACCGATGGCATTTTGCGCCCCAAGGTGCGCTTAGGCGCTCGCGTTGCGAAAGGCGAGGTGCTGGGCAAGGTNNAGGTCGCCGACCCCTTTGGCAATGATGAGGGTGAAGTGCGCGCTGTCGCCGATGGTATTGTGATTGGCATGAGTCGCTTGCCGTTGGCCAATGAAGGCGAGGCGCTGTTCCATATTGCCCGTTTTGATGAAATTGATGAGGCAGAAACGGCTATTGAGAGCTTTAACTCAAGCTTGGTACCGCCACCTGATTCGTTTTATTAATCGTTGTTCATAATTAAAAGCTATCGCTTCAATAGTTAAGGAT
>LGOV01005907.1_pt2 | contig 13918 bp, 16 predicted proteins | sample 469881 | NCBI WGS metagenome assembly LGOV01 (sample SAMN03857199, study PRJNA290197) | marine sediment metagenome | biome: marine cold seep biome; feature: cold seep; material: marine sediment; isolation source: sample #5579, elevator 3A push core 41 containing 12 cm of sediment... ...
TGAACACTTGATTGAAATTACAAGTTTAGTAGATACTTATGCTACTGGTGTACAAGCAGAAATCTTAAACATCGCAATGTATAATTTGTTTTTATCACAAGATGATTTACCACAAGATGTTATTGATATATTCACAAATTTACGAGATGCATCTGAAAAGCATTTAGCAGCATTTGAAAAAAACTTAGCAAAAACACAAACTAGTTAACATATAAAGAAGAGCTTAATCAAGCTCTTCTTTTTTTATTTATAATCTACATTACTTAAATCAATTTCAAATCGACAAACATAATCTCCATCAAGTGGAGTTTTTAATAACTTCACGTCTAGGTCTTGTTCAAAAATAATTTCATAAGGATATTTTGCAAATCCACCAGAGCAATAACACCATTCCTTAGAAATAACTTCCTTTTCATCTTTAATATTTTCCCTCACAAAACTACAGTGACAAGCATAATATCTTTTTAACACATCGTTTTCCTCATTCAAAAATTTTTCTATTTCATAAGGTATCTTGGTAACGTAAAGCTTATCGTCTTTAACAACACCACTTAATATTTCCTGATTACTTTTTACATATTCAATAGCTTCTTTTGTGATTATCTGCTCAAACCAAACTGAATTATTATCGCAATGCTTTTGTAGTTCCGCTACTTTTCTTGTATGTCTATCTTTCAAATATACTTCTAGCGATTCTGATTTTTGATAAAACTCTTTTTCTTTACTAAAGCTCTCTTTTGGTATTCTATGATTATTCCCCGCTAAAATCTTATTACACGAATTTCGAGGTAAATACTTGTTTAATTTATCCATAAATTCTTTAGTGTACGTTGGTAGTAACATTGAATCAAGTCCAAATGGTGGCAACTCCATATTCTTTATAATTTCCTCTTGTTTGTCTTTTGATTCATAAAGAGTAATTCTATCCAAAATATTTTCTAAAACACCTATGGAGTTAAAATACTTAGTCATATGGATATAAAGATCTGATTTCTTTACGAAATTATAATATCTAGCAATATGAACTAGATTATTATAAGTATTTTGCCTAATACTAATCAAATATTCCGCATACTTCTTAATATCATTTATATTAGTAGTATCTATATCTTTCTCTATAAATTTCTCGAAGGCTAATACTGTGTTTAAGTATTCTAAAATCTTAGATTCTTCTAGTTTAAAACTTTGATACTTTTCAATAAATATGTCTCTATTCATTTTAATCACTCCTATACAGATATAATTATATCAAATATAGTATATATTTTAAATCTTCCTTTAAAAATTTGCTAATTTAGCATATAATATCCCTGTTACAAATCTTTAAAAAGGAGTCTCCATATGAAAATCGAATATCGCTTTAAGTCAAATATTCTTACAAAACTATTCCCAATAATTTGGATTACTATTATAATCGTAATGTACCTCTATTCAATGATGAATTTTATTGAACAACTAGCCTACAATTCCATGCTTATATATTCAGTAATATTTATCTTCTTTGTCTTTATGTTTAGATATTTCTATATTGTCTATTTCTTAAGATACCCCGTATTAGTAGTTGATACTAAACAAATTATATATCGTAGTCCACTTGGTCTAAAAACAATACCTTATTCTGAGATAAGTAAAATCGAAAAGAAATTCACTTTCTTCGTTAAGTATATATCAGTAATTTCGGAAAACAATTCACCAATAAATATCCCTATAGAAAAGTTTGAAGATAGTTCTGAAGATATTTATAATTTAATTATTCAAATGTATAACAGTAGTAAGACTATTACTATAGAAAATAATACTGAGTAACTTTGATAATATAAGGAGTGATTTTTATGTTTAAAACAGATATGCGTCTTTATTATATAATTCCTGTAATTTTTGTTAGTATCACTGTTGTTTTCGCAGTAATCAACTTTGATATAATTGATGTCGCTACTATTATATTTTCTTCATGGCTCTTACTTTATTTTATTTTAGGATACATTAAGAGAAAAGATGCTTTAACGATTGAGAACGATATAATGCGTATTACATCCCCCTTTAAAACAAAAGAGTATAATATTTACAATATAAAACGTGTTTACTGTACTCAAGCTAATGGTAGAATGTTAAAAGCTGTATATGAAGAAAATGGTGAAAGATCAACTATTACTCTTTGTAATAACTTATATAAGGTAAAAATCGAGGAAATCAGAGATTATTTAATTGAACATTACCCTCATTTAGCTAGTGACTTCGAAGATATTATTTAAAATAAAAGGATTAATTTCAAATGAAATTAATCCTTTTTTAATTATTTAACAAAATAACTATTATATGTTCCAGTAGTCATTAACGTATTAAAATCTTCTGAAACATACCAAATATCAACTACAGTTCCAGCAGTCAAAATCAAGTGATAACTTCCATCATCTTGGATTTCTAACTCCCAAGTTCCATTATGAAGACTATTATATGTTCCTACCCAATAAGATTCTGTGAATGTTCCATCATCCCAAATTACAAGAAAATGACTTCCAGCAGTATGTGATCCTGCTGGATCACTATAACTAAAGTAGTATGTATCTATAATTGAAGTATATGGATCAATTACTACAGCTGTTTGACCTTCATAAGTATATTCAAATTCAACATAATCAGCATAGTAAAGGTATCCGTCAATCACAATTTCTACTAATACTCCAAAGTGGTTTACACCGTTTACTAATCCTATTTCAGCTGCAAAATAACCATTACTTTCAGGAATTATATTTCCTTTATAAAATTGGTCTCCTTTAAATATTGTATACACCGCATCCATATTTCCTACTGTACCTGAAATCACTAATTTATCTTCATGAATTGAAGGTACATTTGTATTATAGTCCGCAGGTATTATAAAAGGAGTCTCTACTGATGTCCATACAATATCATCTAAATTGTAACTATATGTTTCCATATAATCAAGTTCTAATGTTGGCATTTCATAATTTCCAACGGTTCCATCAAGTAATTTTAAATATTCCTGTTCTAGGATATCAAAATCTACTAAAGCACCTAGTCCTATAAAAACAAATGTATCATATTGAATTGTTCCTACATCACTTATATCATTAGCGTTATCTCCACTATTATACAAACTAAATCCAGCCGACAAACTATACGTTATGTATCGCTCTGTCTGTCCAGGAAAATTAGGATCTGCGACATATATTTTTCCGCCATTTGATCTGTAAGCAAGTATCGCATGTCCACTAACAATATCATCATTATCATCATGACTATAAATCGCCATAAATTGTGGGTTACCAGTAACATACATTGCATATAGAAATGCATTATACGCTTTTAATTCACTGTTGATACTGTAATCTATAAAATCAATAAATTCATCATTGGTAAAATCAATTGCATCTTGGATTACTGATGCGTAACGATACGCATTTGTATCATCATACCAAAAATCAGTTGTATCATTATCATATAATCCCCATAAACTATCTTCACCATTACTTGTTCTAGTTAAATAGTAATAAGCACTAGTTAGTGTTTGCCCTGCGCAGTGTCCATTTGGTGCAAGTGAACTACCGTAGTTTGTGAACTGCCAGTCGTCAACACCCGGAGAATATCCTGTGTTTATCCATGAATTGGAAGCTTGTTTATTGATTAAATCATCTAGTGTTATATAAGAAACAATAATACTAGAAAAATGATGTGTCTGAATTACTAACTCTGTATTACTCAAACTAACAGGAGGAATCGCTTCTAAACTATCGTCTTCTTCATAATAAAAGAAGGCCATAGCATATTCTGTGGTAATATCGATATCAATTGGTATAGTTAATGTCATGGCTTCGTCAGAATACTCATGTCCATTATCAATATTTATTATCGGAGTAATTGGATTTATTTCATTTGCAAGATTAACGTCCTCTACACTTGTCGTTGATATTTCTACCTCTATTTCATCTGAGTAAGCATTTGCTGGGATACTTAAAGATAATCCCACAATATCGCTTTCTGAGTCAAATACGGTAATTATACCACCTGTAGTAGGAATATTACCTGTAGCATCAAAATTACCGTTTCCAAAGCTAATACCAAATATTCCAATAAACTCAACAACAATTAACGCAAATATAAATAGGAAAAAAGTACCAAAGATAAGATAAAATTGTTTAACAAGTAAATCTAGTTCTTTAAATCTCCTAAATATTTTCATCGTGTTTCCTCCTTTATAAATATAGTAGGCAAAAAGAAAAAGTCCTCTTGTCCATGTTCTTATGTCTAATTATAGTTTATTCTAGATATTGTTTACTGTCAATATAAGAAAATGTTATAATAAATGCGAGTAAAGAAGGAAGTGAGAAGATGTTTCTACTATATTTATTAGATGTTGCGATAGGACCAATGTTGACTTTTGTTGGTGTTTTGTTGTTTTTGATTATTGGAATGTCTGCATTGCTAATGTTTGTTTCAATTAAGATGCTTCGTAAAATAAAAGTAAACAGAGAAAACAGGAATGCAAATTAATCCTATATTTCAGCTATTTTTAGTGCTTCTACTAACAATCATTATTGAATTATGCATTGCCTTTTTATTCAGGTTTAAAAGTAAGGATAAGTTAAGTGTTATTGTATTAGCGAATTTTATAACAAACCCCGCACTGAATATATTAATTTTATTAATGTATATGTTATTTGGATTAACAAACGAGGTTACAATCTTTATTATTATCTTTCTAGAATTGATTGTGGTAAGTGTAGAGTATTATATACTTCATTACATATATGGAACTGAATACTCAAAAAGCAAAATATTAATAATTTCATTTACTATGAACGCATCTTCGTTTATAATTGGATTATTGATTTTTGGTTTATGAGATTAATTGTGAAAGGATGATAAGGATGGCAACTCCAGCAAAAAAATTATATAAGACAAAAGAAGGAGCATCACTTGGTGGTGTTTGTAAAGGAATAAGCGAGGTTTATGAACTAGATGTAAGTGTTGTAAGAATATTGTTCGTTATAATTACAGTACTATTTACAGGATTCCCTTTAATTATTTATTTTATTTTTTATCTGATTTTACCTGATAAATATGCGCAAAAAAGAAATGACAATCTATCTGATGACTATACGATAAATCAAGATGATTATAAATATTAAAACACTCGCAAGAGTGTTTTTATTAACACTTAGCTCTTTTATTATTGATAAATCAATTATAAAGAATTATAATTGTAATGCTTGGAGGTAATAAAATGAATAATAATACTAAGAAACTACTATCTATTGGATATCTATTTATATTAACTTTTGAATTCTTTTTAAGAAAATATGATTATACTTATTTTGAATTTTTCTATGTTTCATTTGTCATACTTTTATCATCATCTATCATACTAAAGGCTCTTACAAGAAAAGAGAGTCGTTACTATATTCCCGGCATTATTGGAATAGTTATAGCTTTTGCACTATTTATTATCGGATTAACACAGCCAGGAGACTCAATGGCATTAGGATTGTTAGTTGTACTAGGGGTTATGATCTTTGGACTCTCAATATTTATTTTAAGTCTTAAAAAAGTAATTGACAGTGTTTTATTTGATTCTAGTAAAAAGAATGAATATCGTTTAAAATTAATAACAAGCTTTATCTTATTTTCTGTTTATATGTCTATGATCTCATCTAGATTAACTAACGCCTTTGACGATATTGGTAGTGCTGTCTTTCTGATTATTGCAATAGGTTTACTATTAAATGTATTATATTTTATCATTCATTTATTTATTAAAAAAATCCTTAAGAAAGATGCGTTTGATATTATTTATAGTGTCTTTGTTGGGATTATTGGAATTAGTATTTATATTACTCTATTTGAAAATATTGATAGTAATATTCTAGCAAATCTAAATGTTTTCTTTATCTCTTTTTGTATGTACATTAGCATTGCATTTATTGCAGATATCTTTAAAACCATTAATACTTAGAATAAATTATAAATAAACAAAAAAGCAGACAATATTGATTGTCTGCTTTTTTTAGGAGGCATATTTATGATTTATTTATTAAGCCCTAAGTCAAATGCCAATAAATTTAATTCAATAAACTTAGGCTTTACATTTTCCTTTATTGCTTTTTTAAAATCAAGAGTATCTAATTTCATTGCTTTCGCTAAAGCTCCAAGCATTATAATATTCATTACTTTTGAATTTCCTAATTCAATTGCTTCTTTTGTTCCGTCAATAACTATCGTTTTTACTTGTTTTGATAATGTTTCTATAATTTTTTTAGGGTATTTTATTTTCCCGTTCAAGGTTACCATTGAATTAATTTTATGATTATTAATTATTAGTATTCCGTCTTTTTTAAGATAACCTACTTGTCTTGCTGCTTCCATTTGTTCAAACGATACTAAAATATCTGCTAACCCTTTTTCAATAACGGGAGAATATATTTTTTCTCCAAATCTTATCTCAGAAGAAACACTTCCTCCTCGTTGGCTCATACCGTGAATTTCACTCATTTTTACATCATAACCAGCATCTATTAATGCCGAGCATAATACCTTAGCAGCTAGGATAGTTCCTTGGCCACCAACACCAACTAATTTAATATTCTTATTCATCAAATCCCTCCTTCACAATTGCATCAAAAGGACAAATTTGTAAACACACATCACAACCAACGCATGTATTAGAATCAATTAAGACTTTATTATTTTCAGCATCAAATACTAACGATGGGCATCCACTTTTAAGACAAATCTTACATCCGGTACATTTATCAGCGATGACTATATCTTTAGTTTTCCACATATTTTCATATATATCAAAATCTGAATCTTTATATTTCTTTTTAAGAACACAAGGCCAATCTGTAATAATAACTGATGTTTCAGTAAGTTCCATAGCCCAATTAATTGTATCTTTAACTTCATCTAAATTGTTAGGATTAATTTTTCTTATGTGCTTAACACCTAAAGCTTTACACATTGCTTCAATATCACCTATTGCTGCGCTATCATCTTGTAATTTAAATCCAGTACCAGGATTATCTTGTTGTCCTGTCATCCCTGTTGTACGGTTATCTAAAATAACATTTATAGTGTCACCACCATTGTAAACTGTATTTAATAATGAATTAATTCCTGTATGGAAAAATGTACTGTCTCCCATAACCGCTACTAAACGACGATTATCATCTTCCTTTAAATCAGTTATTCTTTGAGCTCCATGAGCTGTACTATAAGATGCACCCATACAGATTAACCAGTCCATCATATCATATGGTTCTCCAACGGCTAAACTATAACATCCAATATCACCAGCAACGATTATTTCTTTTCGTTTTTTTCCTAATTCATAGAAGAATCCACGATGTGGACATCCACTACAAAATGTTGGTGGTCTCCCAACGAATAAATCAGGATTAGTTTCAATTCCCTCTACATTTTCACTTAAAACACATCTTTTTATAACATCTGGCGTCATTTCCCCTGTATAAGGAAATAAATCTTTACCTATAATGTTGTTACAATATATTCTTGCAAAGTCTTCAATATAAGGATCATTCTCTTCAATAATATATACAGTTTCATATTTACTACAAAAATCAATTATTAAATCTTTCGGAAGTGGATTTGTAAATCCTAGTTTTAAATAATCAACTGTGTCTCCCAAAGCTTCCCAAGCAAACTCGTAACTCATTCCACTTGTAATTATTCCGATTTTAGAATCATTATTAACCGCATAATTCCATTTTGATGTTTCTGAATATTCTTTCAGTCTATTCAATCTATCTTCCACTTTATGTCTTAGTTTTCTACCTATAGCAGGTACAGCAACATACTTTCCAAAGTTCTTTTCATATTTCTTTGGCGTTACTTCAATTCTTTCTCCTAATTCAACAAGACTTTTAGAATGACATACTCTAGTCGTCATTCTAAACATAACAACACTATCAAACTCTTCACTAATATTATAAGCATCAACTAACATATCTTTCGATTCTTGGCTATTTGATGGTTCCATCATTGGAATTTTAGCAAATTTAGCGTAATTTCTATTGTCTTGTTCATTTTGACTAGAATGCATTCCAGGTTCATCAGCACTAATTAATACACTACCACCATTAACTCCTGTATATGCAAAAGTAAATAATGGATCTGCGGCTACATTTACTCCAACATGTTTCATTGCAGCTAAACTTCTCCCGCCAGCAATACTAGCCCCAATAACAGCCTCTAAAGCAACTTTTTCATTAGGTGCCCACTCGGCGATTATTTCCTTGTATGTTCCGATATTTTCTAATATTTCAGTGCTTGGTGTTCCGGGATAAGCACTAGCAAAGTGCACTCCAGCTTCATAAGCTCCTCGTGCAACAGCTTCATTTCCTGTCATGATTTTTTTCATATATTTCACTCCTAAAGTAAGCGTTTTCTCTTATCTATATTCATATTATATCAAACAATTAATATGCCCTCAATAGGAATGAAGTACTTTTATTAAAATACGAACACTTTACTGTGTTAAAGTACTAAAGTGGATATAAAAAAGGCCCTATAGAGGACCTTGAATATCTAATACTAATACATTTATTTCATTTGATACTTCAACAAAACGATCAATTAAAATTTTCCCATCTAGATATAATATATCAAAAGATTCCGGGTTTTCTTTAAAGAGAAGTTTATAGTCTTTGGTCTTCTTTATAATCGTTGCAACTCTATGGTGTCCTGCAACTACAATCTTTCCAGGAATAGGAGACAAATTAAGTTCTCTACTCCAAACATAGTCTTTTCTCATTAATTGGTTTTTCCAATTATTTACTTTTCCATCTATCCCACCATGTACAAATAAATAGTCTCCAATCTCTAAATAATATGGAAAAGATTCTAACCACTTTAATAGAAATGAATATTCAGTTTCAATTACTTCCTGAACTGAGTCGAGATTTTTTATTGTTGGCTTGATTCCTGATAGATGAAATAGTGTTTTACCAAAACCATTATGCACTATATTAAAATACGCCCTTTGATGCTGTTTACTCAAAAATTCAATTAAAAACAAATCGTGGTTTCCTAATATTATAGTAGCACTATCTTGCATATTTAAGTTATATAGATACTCTAATACCTCTTTTGGTTGTGTTCCTCTATCAAATAAATCGCCAAGAACTACTAAATGATGATTTTTATTTTTTCTATCATAACCCTTTTTCTTTAGTGCTAAAATCATTGCATCATAATGGGAGTGAATATCACTAATAACAAAATACTTCATTATTTCTCATCCTTTATATCAACCTTACCAGTTTGTCTATATCTGGTTGATATATCACTTAACCTTGTATAAATTTTTCTCGTTCCTGCGCTATCTGATGTAAATTTGAGACGTTGGCTTTTCTTAATTCCAATATCTTCTCCAACTTTATCAACATCAATATTTGCTCCTGCGAATATAAATTCCCATCCTTCAGATGTTTTTGTTTCAATCATTCTCTTAATCTTTGATCTTGTAAAATATCGACTAGAATTTTCATAGCCATCAGTCATAATGGTAACTAATACCTTATGTGTGTTTGCCCGATTTTCTAATTTTATTACAGATTGCCCTATGGCGTCAAATAACGCTGTAGACCCAATAGCTCGGTAAGATAGCCTATCAATCTTTTGTACTAAAGAAACATCTCTAGATTCATACAAAGTACTTACAGTATGATTAAAGATTACAGTTGTTAAAAATGCTCTATCATTTTGTAATTGTTGTTCATCAATAAAAGAATTGAATCCACCAATTACATCGTCAGTTACATTATACATTGATCCCGATGCATCCATAATATATAAGAATTCAGTATGCTCATTACTGGATAATTTCCCCCTTAGCAAATCGTCTATAGAAATTTGAAAGTAGTCTGAAAGGTTAATTAGCGATTCTATTTCTGGAAGTCCTTTGCCACTCTCCCACTTAGATATTGTCTTATCACTAACATTAAATATTTTAGCTAACGCTAATTGTGTTAACCCTTTGCTAATTCTCAATTTCCTAATTGTCATCCCAATTTGTTTTAAATCCATATCGTCACCTCCATATATATTATATTACCATATAAAGCAATTTTTCGTCAATACATATCACTATACTTAACGAAGAACTCTTGATTATCTACTCTACGATTAGTAGATATAGTTTGTAAATTGTATATCTGTGTAGTGTAGGAGTTTTGATTAAATACTTGTAAAATAAAAAGTCTACAATCTGTAGACTTTATTTAAACCTTTATTTTTGATATTGATGTAAATCCTTTGGCATATGCATGGGTATCTGTACCTACTGGCAAATTACCTTCATGGATATAAGTTCTATTCGGCATAAATTTATTTCCTTCAATTTTTGGATAATATTGAAATTGATGATAATGAATATTAGTCATTACAATTCCATTTGATTTTTCAAATTTTTCTCTAGGGAAATTTACGTTTAAAGTATACTCCAGTGATGGAAGATCATTTTCTAATATATACTCTATCGTTTTTTCAAGTTCTCTTTCCAAAACACTATTTCCTCTTCTATCGGCGGATAGAGCTATTGTTTTTGATCCAAAATACTGCGCTTGTAAACACGCACCTACCGTTCCCGAATACTTAGTGTCTATACCTAGATTATATCCATCATTCGTTCCTGAAACAGTTATATCCGGTCGTAATTTCAATCCACCAAAAGCAAAATTAATGCAATCAACAGGAGTTCCTTCTATGCTGTAGTTGAATTCATCTATTTTTTTAAAGTTAAATCCACCTATTGTCAGGCTCATTCCTTTTGCTGATTGCTCTTTTTTTGGTGCAACTGTATAAACAGTCCCAAATTTTTGAAGAATTTCTTTTGTATATTTTAATTTTGGAGATTCAATTCCATCATCATTTGTTAGTAAAAATATCATTTAACCACATCCTTAATTATTTCACTTCCTTATTCTAACACATTGTTAAGAACTTTTTACATAAATATGTGATACTAATGTTTATTCCTATTTAAATTTAGCCTAATTTATTTCTTAATATAAATAAAAATGAGTTTCTTTGTATGTTTAGAACATGAACAAAGAAACTCGAATTTTTATGCTTAAGTTGCACGTAATCACGAATTTACAGTTTAGGGTATATACCCATCTTTCTTACCAAAGCCATTATACTTGTTTTAAAAATCTAGTTTTACAAAAATGCTTTGTTTATTTTTTCTCTCTATTTACATATAGTAATATTCCAAGAAGTAATAATCCATATGCGATAGGAATAGCAAATGTTAATAAAATATAAATACTATTTCCTGTAGTTATGGCTAATCCTGGAAACATAAGTAAAGCAAAGAGTGGAAGAGCCATTGAGATGGCTGTACCACTACCAACTACCATTTCTTCAGCTATTGGAGATTCAAAATTTCGATCTACACCTTTAAGTAAAGCTAACCCAGTTGAGGCTGTTCCGGTTAACATCCCAAACATACCTAAGAAATAATGTATCTCATATTTACCAGCATATATTTTTCTACTAATCCATTTTAATAAAATAAATGTCAATACCGTAGCTACAATTGCCATAACTGTAACTAATAAATAGTATTCTTTAATAGATTGAATTGTTATTGTTAAAACAGCAGCTACAATCATAAAATTAAAAGCTAAACTACTTATATTAGATAAAACATAGTTATTTGTAAGAAAATTAATGTTTTTACCCTTATCTTCAACTACTTTTAATATTTTTCTATATATTAATGCATAAATAATACCTATCAAGAAATTAAATCCGTGGAATACACTAGCAAAAGTCGCTCCTAAATCACCCATTAAAGGTAAAACATAATTTTCTAGTGCTACTAAAGTTAGATACACGAAGAAGTATATTATAAATATTATAACCACTTGCATTGTTAAAGCATCAAACACTCGAATTTCCTTTATAGTTTCTACTTCAAAAGATTCTTTCATTGAAGACTCTTCTTTATGCACCTTGTTAACAACCAAATTATTTTTTCTAGCGTAATAATTCAAGGCGACCACACCAACAATCCCACCAACTAAAAATCCAATAGAAGCGATTGTAGCACCTAAAGCACCACCATCAAGTAATACACCAACACCCTCGGCATATCCTCCTCCGATTGAAGTAGCTAATCCAGGACCTTGTCCAAATCCTAATGGAAGAAGAAGGCCAGCACCTAAGAAAGTATTTTTGAAGAACAAAATTACTATCGTTACCCCAATAACTGCTTGGAAAAGATAAGTAATTACAATAACCATCCCCGTAGACCAAACTTTTTTATTGGTCTCATTTTTATCTCTTCTAAGAGTCAAAGCAATAAATCCAATCGCAATCGCATGATAAACAGTATCATATATAATTGGAATTCTAACCATATCACCATCATCATTCATTTCACTTAAAGATATTATGTCAAAAAATCCATAAGATAAAATTAGACCTATAAATCCAGCAATTAGTGCAGAAGGAATAATTATTTTATTTAAAAAAGGTAATTTTTCCTTAATAATTTTCGCAATAAATAATAGTAATCCAATATAAACAAAAAAGTTTATCAATTCCCAGTTCTCAACTAAATCAAACATACAGTAAAACCTCCTATAAATATAAATTAAATTAAAAAGACCTACAAAAACAACATATTTTTCAAAATAAAATTTGTCCTTTATAGCTCTTCGCTTTTCCCAAAAGATAGTTGTATAAAAGTTTATACTACATAATTATACCATAATATAAAAAAAATCAAATTATTTTTTAGTGCTTTCCCGTATTATAAATTTTTTTATATACTTCGAAATATATTTAATTTGATTATTATTATATTCTATATGTTTGTCCTTTTTCTTACCTTCCTCATACTCGAATAGAGCGATAAAAGCATATAGTCTTATATTCACATTAAAAATATAATTACTAATCAATTCTTTATAGACGATTAACTCATGAAATTTTTTATCCCAAGATGATTTTAATCTTTCAAATTTATTTACTGTTCTTAATTCAACCAGAAGAATATTTTCTCTATATATAAATACATAATCAATCCTCATATTCTTAGACATTTTAATTCTATACTCTGCAATAATTTTAATTTTCTTGAATTGGTCTGCAGAAATTTCCCTCTCAAGTTCGTCTAATGCTCTACTAATAAGAATAATATTATCAAGCCATGAGATAATTTCTGCTAAAGAAACATTTCTTCTAAAAAACTCCTTATCTCTAAAAAGCTGTCTAAGTTTTATGGTATAATTTTTACCATCGATTTGCTTTCCTCTATCATTCATTATTCCACTTTGTATTTTCCATCCATTATATATATCAAGTGAGTTTACAAAATTTCTTAGTTTATATGGCGTTTCAAAATATAGTAAAGAATCTTCCTTCATAGTTACCTCTCTTTATTAAATTTTATTGTTCTCATATATATAATAGTGATAACTATAGTGTTTTTCTTGTTTTTATTAACACATCTAAAATTATTAATCATAAATTGAATGAGCTAATTAGATATGATACAATGAAATTGCATTTAACTATTCAAGATGGGAGATGAGAAAATGGGCAAAGACATGAAATATTTTAATTGTTCTGAAAAGCATGAGATAAATTACCTTGCTGGAAAATTTCTTGAACCAAAGGATATTGTTGTAGCAAAAATAATAGAGTTATGTAAGAATAAAAAAATACATTACTCAACTCATGAAGAAGCAGAACAATTGCTAATCAATTCTGGTTTTACTAAAAAGTAATAGAGATTGGTTAATTATAAAAAAGACAGCAAATTGTTGTCTTTTTTAATATAGTCATTAAAAAGGGCAAATAAAAAAACCCTTAAAGGGTTTAATTAAGCCATTGATGGTGGCTCCTCTCGGAATTGAACCAAGGACAC
>LGOV01036859.1_pt1 | contig 13891 bp, 16 predicted proteins | sample 469881 | NCBI WGS metagenome assembly LGOV01 (sample SAMN03857199, study PRJNA290197) | marine sediment metagenome | biome: marine cold seep biome; feature: cold seep; material: marine sediment; isolation source: sample #5579, elevator 3A push core 41 containing 12 cm of sediment... ...
CCTAAGTCTAGCGCGTCTGCCTAATTCCGCCACATCCGCATATACAGGGCTTATAGCTGTTTAACACAGCTATAATTAGCCTTGTTAAATAGGTTAATTGCCTCAATTTAATGGTGACCCATCCGTGACTCGAACACGGGACACCCTGATTAAAAGTCAGGTGCTCTGCCAACTGAGCTAATGGGTCATACTAGTAAAAATACCTGGCATATGTAAACTCATAATTATGAGTTGTTTTTATATATAAAAGCCAATATTTTGGCTTTGTTAGTATATTGGCTGGGGTGGCAAGATTTGAACTTACGAATGCCAGAGTCAAAGTCTGGTGCCTTACCGCTTGGCGACACCCCAACGCTAACAAGTACAGATTAATAATGGGGTGGGTAATGGGACTCGAACCCACGGCCTTCGGTACCACAAACCGACGATCTAACCAACTGATCTATACCCACCATAAATATATTGGTACGCCTGAAGAGATTCGAACTCCTGACCCTCGCCTTAGAAGGGCGATGCTCTATCCAGCTGAGCTACAGGCGCATAAAAATTTCAAATGGAGCGGGTGATGGGGATCGAACCCACACAGCCAGCTTGGAAGGCTGGAACTCTACCATTGAGCTACACCCGCACACAAAAATTCAACAAGTGTGCTTTGTGGGAATGCTTATAAATAGTAACACAGCATCGCTTGTTTGTCAACACAAAAAATTATATTTTTTCTATTTTTTGAGTAATTTTTTTGCCTTCAATTTCTAGTATTCCGTAACTGTTATAATCAGCACTTTCAGAAGCTAAACTTCCGGGGTTAAAAAACTTAATATTATTAATGCTTTCCTCAAAAATTTTGTGGGTATGTCCAAAGCAAACAAAGTCTACTTCTTCTCTTTTTGCATATTCAAAAAGCTCTTCTAGTCCGTTTTTAACATTAAATCCGTGACCATGAGTTAACAAAAATATAACCTTGCCTAGTTTAAAAGTTTTAGTGGTGTCAATATCGGCATCTGTGTCGCAATTACCCTTTACACTAAAAATTTTATCCTCATCGAAATTAACTTCCTCATTAAAATCAGAAAGTCCATCACCCAAAAAGAATATGTAGTCTGGTTTGTTTTTTGAAACCAATTTGTTAAATATTTGTTTTTTGCTGTGATAATCACTAGCTACTAAAATTTTCATACCTGCATTTTATCATACCTTTATAAAGTTTTCAATCAAAATTTTGCTTTTTTATTAAATGAATATTTATGCAATTTTACTTATATCTTATACATTTTGTCTATTTTTATAATATACTGAAATGAATTTTTTATTAAAAAAATAGCAGTAATTATACTGCTATTTCTGAAAACTGATTGCTAAAACTGGTATTTGAAATATCATCACTCACAAAACCGGTAATTCCTCTGTTTAAATAAAATTCCATTTCTTCGTAGTCGTTAATAGTATATATAAACACTTGTTTTCCTAGTTTATTCAACTTGTTTATATGATAGTTTGTTAAATAAGAGGCATTTTTTCTGTTAACTGCAAAAGCAGTGACTTTAGGGCGATGCTCCATGAAGTTAATAATCTTATAAGGTAAAACAATCTCCCGATCATCTCTTATTTTTTCAAGTAAATGATAATTACTAAAAGAGTAAATTTCCTCAAGTTCATCATACATTTCAAAATTATCAATGTAAACAATAATCCTATCAAGAAGTGACGAGTCTACTTCTGATATATCACTAACTAGTTTTTCAAACAGTAGTAGATAATTTTCATCTTTTGTATTAATAATAATTTCAATATCTGTGTTTGTTTCTAAAATATTAATTAAACTACTACTTGTAAATCCTGTATACTGTCCTGCAATATCAATTGCTTCATACTCAGCTAAAGTTGGTCTGTTTATGGTGCTAAAGCCATTACCTATTAATTCTTCTTCAAACTCGTGAGTAGCAATTAGCTCACCATCGGTACTTAAAACAAAGTCAAGCTCAAACAAGGTATTACCTTGCGAGTAGTTATAGTTAAAAGCCTCAATACTGTTAGTGTAAATAACACCGTCAATAGCACCTCCAGCATGCATAATAATACTTGTGGTAAATGCATTAGCATTTGTAAATTCTCGCCAATTATAATAATACATTGAGCTTAAAAATAATGTTAATATAACAAAAATTACTGTAATTAAAATTTTTAAAAACTTTTTCATATATTCCCTTTTAAAAAGCAAGGCAAGCCTTGCTTTTTTTAATTTATTGTTAAATCTCTAAATAGCTTCTAGTATTGCGTCTTCTTCCCCAGCTTTTTCTTCACTGTTATTATTAATTTTATTATTTAAAGCTTCATCTATTTGTTCAAGGTCATATTGCATTACATCAATAGTGTAAGAAATAGCTCTTTTGTTTCTTTTTAAATTTTCTAAATCTGGCTTAACTTCTAACTCATCTAAAACTGTTACAAGCTGTGTTTGTTTTTTAACTATTTTATTTTCAAGTGCTTCTACATAAGGAATCAAATGAATGGTAGGTAGTTTTTCATAATCTTCAACTGAAAGAGNNAAGAAAGTCTACATCTTTAATTTTTCCATATTCACTTAAAAAACCAGCATGTGCCTCAAATTCTAAATATTTCATATCTTTTGCATTTGCAACAAACTTAGTTTTAAGTTTATGAGACTGCTCTACTAATAGTTTATCTAAACGCTCATACTCAATTATATCGTCTATAATTGCATTCTTTGCTAATTTTACATGTAAATTTTTAAGCTCAATATAATTATTAAAAGCTTCACTGAATAAATTTTTAGCCATATTTTTTTACCACCTAATTTTTATAATTATATTTTATCATTATTCAGCAGTAAAGTCAATATTAAAAAAGAAGGCATTACTTGCCTTCTTGATGTAATTCATTTTGCTTTTCATTGTTAACTTCTTCAATAATTTCCTTTGTTTTATTAATAGCTCCCGAATAACCCTTAACTAATTTAACCACATAATCTACTTGCTTTAACTTTTTATTGTATGAATCAATTACAAGTTGTTGGCTTTTAAATTTATGCTCAGTTTTTTCAGTTATATTTTCACAAAACAGCGTTTTATATTCCTTTTTTAGGCTTTTTGCCTGATTTTTTAGTAAAACCGCCTTAGTTTTATAGTTTCTTCCTTTTTTAGAAAACTCATCTAAATATGTGTGCACAAGCTCATAATTTCTTTTGGTAAAGCGTTTTAGCATACCCTTAGATAAATATGGCTCCATATAATTATAGCCGTTAATTGCACTTACCTCAATAAATAAAGTTAAAAACTTAATTACATTTTTAGCCCCAACAGAGTAAGGACCATCCCAAAAGGCTGCTTCACAAAAAGTTGAACAAGTAGTATGTAGGTTAACATAATGCCCACCTACTGCACTGTAGTTTTTTTTTGCATTTTCTAAATTTTTTTCACATTCACTAAGTTCATCATAAAGTAATTTGATGTTAATCCACTCTCCCATAAACCCTCCATAATAATTATATGTTTAAAATTATTAGTTATGTGTATTTTATACACTTACATAAATATAGTAACATCAACTATGTGTATTGTCAACACAAAATAAGGTTTTTTTATTATTTTTTAGTTATAGAACTCTCAAACCTTCCTTTAAATAAACTATTATTCTTTAAAAAGCCTTGCATAATTAAACGCAAGACTCTTTATTATTAAATTCAGTTTATGTCATAAATTAAAAATATTTATTTTAGGTAATGTCAAGGCTCGACTAGTTTTTATAACATATATACTTAAATCATATTATAGCTAAATTTGTGCAAGTATAAGGCTTATAAAAAATCTATTTTCTGTTTTAAAGCGTTTAATTTAGTAAAATTCGAGGCTCGGTTTTATTTCGCAAGCACGGTGTGTATGAAAATACATGCCTGTTTGCAAAATAAAAACAGCAAACGATGAAGTTTGCTGAATTTAATGCTTTTAAAGTAGGATGCAGATTACTCCGCCCTTTCCCTCATTTACAATTCTTCCAATAGTTTTACGCATTTTTCTTTGTGCTTCTACTGGCATTGAAGTCAGTTTATGATTTAAGCCATCATTTACTAACATATGAAGTGTCTTTCCGAACATTTTTGTTTCCCAAAGTTTTTGTGGGTCGCTCTCATATTCACTAAGTAGGCTTTTTACAAGCTCAGCACTTTGTTGTTCTGTACCTACAATTGGGCTTACTTCTGTTTCTATATCTACCCTCATCATATGAAGGCTAGGGGCTTTTGCTTTAAGCTTAACGCCATATCTGTTTCCCTTACCTATTATTTGTGGCTCTTCTAAAATCATTTCATCCATACCCGGCATAACAACTCCATAGCCTGTTTCATTAACTTCATCTAGTGCTACTTTCAATTTATCGTACTGGCTTTTTGCATGAGTTAGTTGTTTTAAGTAACTCACTAAATGATAATCACTCTCAATTGCAATGCCAGTTTGTTCACTTAATACTTCGTAGAATAATTCTGGTTTTGGTTTAATATCAAAACAAATTTTACCCTCACCCATATAAATTTCTGCTTCTTCTATTGTTTCAAAGTTTTCATTATTTTCAAATAGTTTCCTACCTTCTTTAAAGTCACCCATTTTGTATTTGTTTTTAATAAGGTTTTTTACTTCTTCAATTATTTGTTGAATGAATACACTAATAAAAGGTAGTGCCTCCATCCATTTTGGCATTTTAAAGTCAAAACTAACAATAGGAAATTCCATAAGCAACTCTTCTAGTAATTTGTTAATGTCGCTAAGTGTTAAGTTTGCAACATCCATTGCAATAACTGATGCGTCATATTTCTCCCTTAGCGAGCTTGCCAAAATCTGAGAGCTTTCTGCTCTTGGTTCTCTTGTGTTTAAAATAATTACAAAGGGCTTTCCTGAGTGTTTTAACTGCTTTACTACTCTCTCCTCAGCATCTACATAACTTGGTCTGTCAAGTTCTGCTATGCTTCCATCAGTCGTAACCATAATAACTACGCTCGAATGATCTGTAATAACTTTTTTGGTACCAAGTTCTGCCGCCTTCTCAAAGGTCATCTTCTCGGCACTCCAAGGAGTCTTAACAAGCCTTGGTTTACCAGCCTCAACGTGACCTACCGCACCTTTAACAAGATAGCCAACACAGTCAATTAACCTCACGTTCATTTTAACATTTTCAAGGTTTATTGCTACTGCCTTACTTGGCACAAATTTTGGCTCAGTCGTCATAATGGTTTTACCGTCTGCCGACTGTGGTAATTCATCAAGAGTACGCTCTTTTGCATATTTGTCAGTTATATTTGGTATTATAAATTCATTCACAAATTTTGAAATGAAAGTTGACTTACCAGTTCTAACAGGACCAACTACGCCTAAATAAACATCGCCATTTGAGCGAGTGGCTATACTTTCATAAATATCATAACTTTTCATATATTCCTCCAACACTTTAAAGTGGTATACTTAATTTTTATGATTTAAGTATCAAATATATGAAGAATTGCACAAAAAAACCACTAATTTTTAGTGGTTTTTTATTTTCTAAATTGTTATATTTATATTTTATTGTTCCATGTCATAATTAATTTCATTATCTATCTCATTATTAACGCTTCTGTCATAGTTAATCGGGTTAACAATTTCTATTAAACTAACATCGTTTTGTGCTTTAGCCTCAAGTACATCATGTAGTCCATAATCATCTATTCTTTCTTCACTTAATTCATTAACATATTTAAATAAAAATTGGTACATCTCGTCAACTTCACCTAGTGAATAGTCATCTGAATTGTATCTTAAATTATATGACACATTACCAACAGCCCAAGCATAATAACTTTCGTCAAAATCTCTTGCAAGACCTTCATCAATTCTCTGTGAGTAATATTCTAAATCTACATGCTCTTCAGTAAAGGTCTCCATGTCTCTTAATTTCACATCAAGATGATTCCATTTATCTTCTTTAACAAATTCTTCAAAGTCTTTTGCAAACTCAGTATTTTCAAATTCAGTTTCAGAAAATTCACCTTTAAATTTTATTTGAAGTGCCTTATAAAACACTTCCCTTATGGTTAAATTGCCATATTTTTTTGAAAGTTCTTCATAGCCCTTAGAACTATCTTCAAGTTCTATAAAATTATTAACATAAGCGCCAATCTCACTTCTAGCATTTCCATCAATCAAATTTAAAGCTTCTTTTAATATACTATCCAAATAAGCAGGTCTACTTTCGTTAATATCATACTCACTATAAACAGTTTTAATAATACTTGAAGTTCTTAAATATACATTTGTTTCATCAAAAGAAAATAAATAATCCGATAAAAATTCTTTACCTCGCATACTAAGTTCTGCCTCAGATATTTTACCGCTTCTAGCAACATTTTGTGCGTCAATTAAATGTAGTGTTTCATGAACTGAAAGTTCAAAAAGTTCTTGTGGGTTGCCATTTTCATATACATCCTTATTGATATAAACAACGTTTGACGAAATAGTAATATTTTTACCAACATAGCTTAAAACAAAACCTTTTGACTTTTCCCCAAAAATACTGGTAGTTTTAAAACCGTTAATATCTATATTAGCAGTCTTAGACATTATTTTTATTATATTGTTAACAAACTCTTCTTTTTCTTTAAGAGTCATACTTTCCTTTTTTAAACTTTCGCCTAACCCTTCCATATTAAGAATTGCATTTTCAACATCTTCAAACAAATCATCATATGTCCTATCTTCTTCATTTTTTAAAATTATATTGGCATCCCCAAGCCTAAAGTCTATTTTATTATTTTCTCCAGCTTGACTTTCTTTATATTCTTCAACTAATTGAGGAGATAAAATTCCACCTAATATACTACTAATCGCAAGACCAGTAATAGCGGTTTTTTTAACAATACGCATTGACTTTTTTAACTCATCAAAAATTTGAGGTGCCATAATTCCAGACATCAATTTAGTATACTCAAGCCCACTAACAGCAGTGCTCTTAATGTGTTCAACTGGCTTTTTAATAATAGCCGTATTAACAAATTTTAAAAATCTATTTACCATTTTCCCCTCAAAGTAATAATTAATATATTATATCACACTGGTTACTCGTCGTCAATACACAAAAAAACCACTAAAAATAAGTGGTTTTAATATTATCTAATCTCTTATGTCTCTTTCAAATCGTTTTACTTCCATCTCTGCATCTTCATCGAACGATTTTATGTCAAAGCCCATATACCTTATATCTAAAGTAGATAGTTTTTCTGAGTTGTAATAATTACGCAGCTCTTCATCTAAAACTTTATTTACTTTTATAGAAATATCAACTGCGCTCAATATCTCACGAGTCTCATCCGAATACATTTCTCCTGGTTTGAAAAAAGCTGTGGTTAAGGTAACTTCATCTAGTCCCTTACCTTTATCAAATTTTGCCCTTAAAATAGGGGTACTAAATTTTCTTGCAATTTCAATTAAGTTATCTTCAAAAACTGTTTGGTTTTTTAAATCAACTGCTTCCATTCTGTCTTTACAAAAATTAGGAAAAATTATTTTACAGTTATTATCGCTTGGTGTAACATTTTCTTTAATAGCTTTTCTTAGTAGTGCGTTTTTAACTTCTTGCACATGTTTATTGCTCATTATTATTACCACTTCCTTCAAATATATAAATATACTATCACATCGGGTAAGCGCGTGTCAATACCTAAAAAAACCGCAACAAGTGCGGTCCTTTTTTATCTTCCCATTCTATCATTTTTTTTATTTTTAAAAATAAGCTTTATTGGGGTGCCTTTTAGGTTCAGCGCCCTTCTTAAACTGTTTATTAAATATCTCTCATAAGAGAAGTGCATTAAGCTAACTTCATTTACAAAAATAATAAAAGTTGGTTGGTTAATGCTAACCTGAGTAGCAAACAAAATTTTAAGTTTTCTTCCATTTTTGCTTGGAGGAGGAGTAACACTAATAGCATCACCTATAATTTCATTAAGTACACTTGTTTTAACTCTGCTACATGCGTTTGCATAAACTTCATTTACAAGTGGCATAATTTTAGAAAAACGTTGACCAGTCTTTGCACTAATAAATAAAGGCTCGAAATAATCCATAAATTTCAGATCTTCTTTTAACTCGTCTAAAAACTTATTCATGGTCTTATCATTCTTTTCAACTAAGTCCCATTTGTTAATTACTACAATGCTAGGCTTTCCTTGTTCGTGTACGTAGCCCAGAATCCTTACATCTTGCTCTGCTATGCCTTCAACAGCATCGAACACACATAAAACAACATCGGCACGTCTAATAGCTTGTAGGGCTCTTAAAACACTGTATTGTTCTACACTTTCATATTCAATTTTACTCTTCCTTCTCATACCAGCAGTATCTATCACTAAATAGTCTTTGCCATGATATTTAAAAGGTGTATCAATTGCATCTCTTGTTGTTCCGGCCTTATCACCTACAACAACTCTCTCTTCACCTAAAAGCTTATTAATAATAGAACTCTTACCTGCATTTGGTCTTCCTACAATTGCAATTTTAAGTTTTTCTTCTTCCTCTTCTGCCCCTACTTTCTCGCCAAAAGTAGCAACAACTCTATCAAGCAAGTCCCCTAGTCCTTTACTCTGCTCTGCACTAATAGGAGCAGGCTCGCCTAGTCCTAACTCATAAAACTCATAGGTGGCTGTTACATCAAAAGTATCTAGTTTATTAACTACAACAATAATCGGTTTTCTACTTTTACGCAAAAAAACTGCAACTTCTCTGTCTGCTGCTGTCATTCCTTCTTGTCCATCAACAAAAAGTAAAATAGTATCTGCAAGTTCAATTGCAATTTGCGCTTGATTTAAAATATTACGCCCAACTTGATCTTTATTTTTTAAATCAATACCGCCTGTGTCTACTAAACTAAAATTATTACCTAGCCATTCAGCATCTGCATAAATTCGGTCTCTTGTTACACCTGGTTCGTCTTTTACTATGCTGATTTTTTGACCAGCAACTTTATTAAAAAATGTGCTTTTACCCACATTTGGTCTTCCTACTACTGCCACTAATGGTTTTTTCATTTCAATCTCCTTAAATCCAGACTAATTGTAGCATACAAGTAGCTTCAAGTAAACACAAAAATAAGTTTAGTAATAAGTTTTTTTACACTAATATTTACGAGTAAAAAATAAACCTTTACCAATAGATGTAAAGAAGTTTGATGTCCAGCTTCTTATTTTTTTGTTAATAAGTATAAGAACACTAAACAAAATTACAAAAACCCCTACTAGTAATAATAAATTAAAAATAGCACTGTTCCCTGCAGTGCCATTTTGTATATTTAAAAATAAGTTAACATTATTTGCAGGACGAGTATAACTTGCTTGTACTGCTCGTCTTTGTAGTACTCCGTTTATTACAGTCGCCATAGGAACTACACTTTTTAGTGCAAGTTCTTTTTCAATTTCTTCACTTCCAAACTCGAGTAGTAGCCCTTGACCTAGTAAGTCTTGATTATAATCTCCTGCACCCATATAAACATCTGCTATAAGTCCAGGATACCATTCATCTGCCAGTGCTTTAATTTCAAGTGCGAACTGATAGTTATCATCAAAACTCTCGTTACCCTTCCCTACAACAATTCTGACTTTGCTCATAGGCTCTCCACCAACAACAGTGTCATAAATTCTTCTTGGAGCTCCATCTCTGTGAATATCAAAAATTACATCTGGGTCATTTTCTTTAATAAGCTTATCGGCCGTTGTGCGTGAGCGTCTGTAAGCCGAATTATCGTGTGGCAGATGAAGTGTTTCATCTAGCGTTACAATAAACCCTTCATTTCTAAGTGCATCAGCAAAAGCTTTTGCAACATCATGAATGCCACCTGCACCATATATGCTTTCAGTTCCGTCAGTTGGAATATAGCTCTCATCATTATGGGTAATATATAACGCTGCACTCTTATCAAGTAGAATCAAAGAGCTAGCCATTATTCCATTTATGCTCATATCTGGCATCTTTACATCTTCAACATATTTTGCTTTACACTTTTTACTTATTTTATCAACTTCAACAATTTCATATTTTTTATTATTGTAACTGATGTAGCTTTCACCCACTTCAACCTCTTCTTCACCTCTAGTACATAACTCCTCACCATCTTGAGTATAAACAGTATAGTAATCAGGTGTCTTAGCAAGTGCTATTATGGTTGTGTTAAAAACACTAAGCAGTACCGCCAGCATTATGCTCACCAATACAATTAAAAATAATAATCTCTTTGCACCACTATTTTTCATTCTCTTTCTCCTTTTCTTCTTTTATCACTTTTATCTCTTCTTTATTTACTGTTAAAATGTCAGGGGTTTTAATATTCGATTTATCGTACATATTTTTAAACGCCATAAACACGCAACCAGTTGCAAAAGCCATCATGGCTATTTCAAAAAAATTTCCATTACCTAAAAACAACATATGTGCTGAACTATTTGGTCTTATTAAAATAAAGTTAATGATTGCCGAAATTGGTGTACCCAAAAACAATATAATAAAAATGTTTTTTGCATTTTTAACTGCTATAAAAGTAACCAGCCCTAAAATAACGCCTACTATAGCAGTAGTATAGTCAAATAACTGTTCTTGCATAAAAGGGAAAAAGATATTCAGTAAAAACAAAGTTGCTATCACTACCATCACACCAAGAGCTATGCCCCCAAGTTCTTCCTTGTTTCTTGTTTGAAAAAGTAGATACATTGTAAAAATAGTAACTACTATAAAACCACCAATACTAAAATAGATTATGTCATCAATGTTTATTGGGATAATAAATAAAAGTCCAAAAATTACAAGAAAAATAGCATTTAAAACAACTGGATTAACCCTAAATTCATCTCTTATACTCTCCCCAATAGAAAGGGTGTTTAAAATTATTAAAACACCTAAAATAATAATACTAACTGGCATAGTAACTCCTTTTTATTTTAATGTGTGCTAATAGAGTTTTTTTATGTAATTATGTTGTAATTTATAGTTTTTGATAATATAAATATTAATATGGAAGTTAATTTAAATACACTTAATATTGGAAGCGTTGGCTATGTTACAAGAGTTAATGGTAACCATAAAATAAAAAGCATTATGTATAATGCTGGCTTTAGAATGGGCACAAAAATTGTGGTACTAAGAGTAACCCCTTACACCAGTAACTATCTGCTAGATATTTCAGGAAGGGTTATGTCCATAAAAAAGGGTGCTATTTCTCTTATAAAAGTAGCAATTTAAAAAGCTATTTACAATAAAAAAAGCCCTACATCAGTAGGGTTTTTTAGTTTTTATAATTCATCCAACAAGGCTTTGAAGTTGGTAAGATCTTTAAAGTCTTTGTAAACTGAAGCAAAACGAACGTAAGCTATTTGGTCTAGGTCTTTTAATTTTTGCATTACAAACTCACCAATTTCTGCGCTACTTACTTCTTTACTTAAATTGTTGCTAATAGCTTTTTCAATATCAGTAACCAAGTCGTCAATTTGTGCCATAGTAACCGGTCTTTTTTCTGTAGATTTCATAATGCCTTTTTTCATTTTCTCTCTGTCAAAAGCTTCACGCACTCCACCTGTTTTAACAACTAAAAGAGGTGTTGTTTCAACTGTTTCATAAGTCGTAAAACGTCTTTTGCAACCTAAGCATTCACGCCTTCTTCTAATAGAATTAAGCTCCGTTGTACTTCTACTATCAATTACTTTACTATCTGTGTGACCACAATAAATACATTTCATAAAAAACTCCTTAATATATATTTTAATTATATCAAAAAAGAGCAAAATTGTAAATCAAATTAAAGGAATGTACACATTATATAGTGTTATAATCGTCTGGAGTTACAGTTTGTGTGTATATGTTGTTTTGTTCGTAATTATTATTGTAGTTTTGATTTTTACCACTTTCATAAGCCTCTTTATAATTTTCTTCTATATTTAACTTCTTAATACCCGTAGAACAACCCCTAACACAATTACCACCGCCAGAATAAAGCTCCACCAGAATCACATCCTCTCCTATTTTGCAAATATTACACCATGGCACAAAAATTTGGTCATTAGACTTAAAAATATGAAAGAGTTTATCTTCCCCTGGTACAATAAGCCCGAGAATTTTCCCACATTTGCAGTCAAAAACCATATCGATAATATGACCAAGGCATTTACCGTCTACTACATTTATTACATCTTTTGTTCTAAGATCACAAAAAGTTGTTTGCATTAAACTTCACCTTTTTACAAATTTCTACAAAATAATATATGTCTTCCTTCGGGTTTATATTCTTTTTAGCTTGTCAGTTTATTTTATATATGAAAAAAAGGAGAATATAGGTTATTAAAAAAGCAGTTTTAAACTGCTTTTTGTTATAAATATTTTCTTAAATTACCAAGAGCATTTTTTTCTAGCCTGCTAACTTGAGCTTGGCTTATGCCTACCTCTTCACTAACTTCCATTTGAGTTTTGCCAAGATAATATCTGAGCATTACAATTTGTTTTTCTCTTTCATTTAACTTTGTTAACGCATCTTTGAGTGCAAAATTTTCAAGCCACACTTCATGACTGGTTTTCCTGTCGCCAATCTGATCCATAACCCTAATATTGCCTGTACCATCGTTATATAATGGGTCAAACAAGCTAACTGGGTCCATAATTGCATCCATTGCAAATGCCACATCTTTATAGGGCATTTCCATATCTTTCGCAATTTCCTCAAGGGTTGGTTCAGTGTCACTGCCCCTACTAAGTTTTTCTCTACTCTGAAGAGCTTTGTAGGCTGTGTCTCTTAAGCTTCTACTAACCCTTACACTGTTGTTATCACGTAAAAAACGTCTAATTTCACCTATTATCATAGGCACAGCATAGGTCGAAAATCTGACATTAAAAGAGGAATCGAAATTATTAATGGCCTTAATAAGCCCAATACATCCTACCTGAAAAATATCGTCGGGGTTTTCTTTTCGTCTCATAAAGCGCTGAACCACACTTAAAACAAGTCTCATATTACCAATAATAAACTCTTGTCTAGCTTCCGCGTCGCCAGCTTTAAGTCTACTCATAAGGTCTATCATTTGCTTATTGTTTAGTTTTGGTAAAAGTGCTGTATTAACACCACATATTTCAACTTTACCCATTATAACCATCCTTTTAAGCCAAAATTTAGGCGTAAAATTAGGTTTGCCATTTCAGGCGTGTTTTATACTTTTTTAAAAAACTTTTACCATATCTTTTTTTAACTTAGATAGTATCTTTTTCTCTAAACGGCTTATGTAGCTTTGACTTATCCCTAACATATCGGCAACTTCTTTTTGAGTTTTTTCTTCTTTACTGTCAAGACCAAACCTCAGTGTCATAATTTGTCTCTCACGCTCATTTAATTTGGTAACGCAATTTCGCAAAATACTCTTTTCCACTTCAAGCTCCACATCTGCTTCCACACAATCGTCTTCATTATTTAAAATATCCATTAAACAAATGCTATTTCCTTCCCAGTCTGTTCTTAAAGGTTCATTTATACTAATTTCATTTCTTACTTTGCTCATCTTTCTAAGGTGCATCAAAATTTCATTTTCAATACAACGGCTTGCATAAGTTGCAAGTTTTATGTTCTTATCTAGCTTAAAACTATTAACCGCCTTAATAAGCCCTATTGCACCCACCGAAATTAAGTCTTCAATATCAAGACCTGTGTTTGAAAACTTTTTAGAAATGTAAACCACAAGCCTCAAATTATGTTCAATTAGCTTAGCTTTAGCATCCTCACAGCCTCTGCTCAATTTAGCAAGAGTCATAGCTTCCTCTTCGCCAACAAGCGGGCTAGGTAGAGCTTCTGATCCGCAAACAAAAAATATAAAGTCTTGTCCATTTTCTAAAAG
>LGOV01065723.1_pt2 | contig 13879 bp, 16 predicted proteins | sample 469881 | NCBI WGS metagenome assembly LGOV01 (sample SAMN03857199, study PRJNA290197) | marine sediment metagenome | biome: marine cold seep biome; feature: cold seep; material: marine sediment; isolation source: sample #5579, elevator 3A push core 41 containing 12 cm of sediment... ...
TTTATAAATTAAATGTATCTTCTTCTAAATACTCTTGAATTTTTTCTATCGATACAGGTTTACTAAAATAATATCCTTGTATTTGATCACATTTATAACTTTTTAAAAAATCAAATTGTTTTTTTGTTTCTACCCCTTCCGCTACAACTTTAAAACCTAAATTATGTGCCATTGAAATTATTGTTTTAACTATTACTTTATCATCTTCATCAGTTACAATTCCATCTATAAAATTTTTATCTATTTTCAACCTGTCTATAGGGAATTTTTTTAGATAGCTTAAAGATGAATAACCGGTTCCAAAATCATCTATTGATATCTTAAATCCCATTTCTCTAAGTATATTCAGCTGTTTAATAATTTTTTCGTTGTTTTCTATAAGAGTAATATTTTCAAGTATCTCGAAGGTAACCCTAGAAGGAATTATATTATACATTGCCATTCTCTCGTTTAAAAAACCTACCATATAACCTTCTAGAAGATCTCTTTCTGTAATATTTATAGAGAACTGATGTGTCTTATCTTGGAAGAATTCGAAACTTTTGTTTATAATTATTTTAGTAATCGATGTGATGAGTCCAAGCTTCTCTGCAGGAGGTATAAAAAATATAGGAGCTATAACTCTATCATCAATAATACCGCGAGCTAGTACCTCATACTTAAATATTTCACCTGTCTGTGTGTCTTGTATAGGTTGAAAATATGCTTCTATTTTATCTTCTAAGATTAATGTTCTTGTCGTCTCCAGCCATCTTATTGCCTCTTTTTCATCTTTAAAACAGCTTATATTTTCATCAAATATCTCGTATTGTCTGCTTCCAAGACTTTTAGATTTATCTAGAGCATATTCGCTGTTGATAAGAGTTTCTGTAGTGTCATCTTGAACTTTTGCAACACCGATATTAAACGTTATATTCAGTTCAGCTTCATCAACTTTTACATTTTTATTATCAAAGAATGCTACTATCTGCTTACAGTAATCATGAATACTTTCAATAGAAGCATCTTTTAACACTATAACAAATCTATCTGATTCAATCTTATAAAGTCTAGCTTTTTTATGTATATGATGTTCTAATATACGAGCAGTTCTTACTAAAACATTATTTGCAAAAACTCTTCCATACTCTTTGTTGATGGTAGAGAAGTGAGATATATCTAAAAGAAGTAAGTAATTAAAACCTTTTTCCAACAAATCTTCTTGAAGTTTTTGAGAATTTGGTAGGTCTGTGTAAAATTCATGATAGTATTTATGTCTAAGGTCTCTTATCTGCTCTTCTACTTTTTTTTCCAAATTATGCTGATATTCCAAAAGAGCTTTGTCAAGCTCTATCCTCTTTACAATTTTTGAGATAATTAGATAAAACTGTTCTAACTCTAAAGGTTTTAAAATATATCCATCAACACCAAATTTAATACTCTCTATAAAATAGTCTCGATCATCATAGGCAGAAAGAATAAGAATAGGAGTAGAAGCATCATTTTCACGGATTTTTTTTATAAGTTCTATACCATTTAACTTTGGCATATTGATATCTGTAATGATTATGTCGTATTTTTTTAAAGATTTTTTTACATAAGCATGCTCACCATCAAAGGCAGTATCTATCTTTAAAAAAAAAGTTTCTAAAAACCTTAGAGTAGAATCTCTGGCTATTTTGTCATCTTCAACATAAAGGATATTTAACTTTTTCGTATTTTTAATTAAATTCTGGAGATGCTCTTTATTCATTATTATATGCCTATTGTTTTTTTATGTGCCTTTTAGATTGTACCTATTTCAATCTAATTTTATTATTATAGTCTTTATTGTAAGTTAAAAGTATTTGACTACAATTAGGAAAAATTTTTAACTAAGAGATAATAACACAGATGCAACCCAAAGGTTTTGGTAAGAATTACTTCTCACTAGCAGCAATACAAGCCCATGTATCACAACAAAAGATTGTGGCAATGTGTGCATCTACTTCAACTCTAAGCGGAAAACCTCTAACTATAAAAATAGCATCACCTCCTGCAGCCTAATCTTATTCAAACATATAAAAAATTATTTACACAAGATTAAGGTCAATCATGCAAAAAAATATAAAACTATCACTAACCCTAGTTGCTTTTTTAAGCTCTCTACATGCACAAGACACAACAAAAGTAGTTTTAGAACCACTTACTATCACATCCACTGCCATCAAAACAGATGAGTTAAAGTCTACAGATTCGGTAGAGATATACACACAAGAAGATATAGAAAAAGCTCACGTACAAAATCTTTATGAGTTTTTAAATTCTCAAACTTCTGTTATTGCAACTCCAAGTTATGGAAATCCATTTAATCAAAAACTAGATATGAGAGGCTTCGGCAACAACGGTTATGAAAACATAGTCATAACTATTAATGGTCGTAGAATGAACAATATAGATATGGTTCCTGCTATGCTTTCTTCTATTCCTCCTTCTTCTATTGAAAAAATAGAAATCATAAAATCAAGCGGTATCGTTGTTGGTGGAGATGGTGCAAATGCCGGTGTTATAAACATCATAACAAAACAGAATAACGATAAAGTAGTTTCCTTTTATTTAGGGACTAACGGTGTTGCAGACTCTTCATTCTACCTAGGGCATAAAGATGAAAAACTCTATATCTCTGCAAGCGGTGAGGCACAAAAAGACTCTGGAACTAGAGATATAGACTCAAACGGAAATACTAACGAAAATAAATTCTCTACAGGAAGTTTTAACTTAGCCTATCAAGCTACAGAGGCATTAGAATTAAGCCTTGGTGCAACATTTGCAAGAACCAATGTCATCTATGGTGGTAGTCTAACTGAAGAACAATATAATAGCGATCCATCACAAAAAGGTTCATGGTCAGTAGAGCAAGAGTATGATAGTGATGTTTTAAGTGCTGGGATGAAGTACTACATAAATGATAACTTAACAATGAACGCTACTCTTAATAGAGAGAGAAAAAAATCAAACTATATCACTTACTCTAATGTATATAACTATGATTACAAATCACTATCAGCATCTGTTGATTACGCTAGCGATGCTTTATCTATAAAAGTAGGGGTTGATGGTTTTGATGGTAAATTAAGTACTTCAGGTGCTGACTTAACAAAGAAAAATCTAGCTGGATTTTTCATGTCTCAGTTTAGTGTAGACGATATCACTCTAAAAGCTGGATACAGATATGAGACAACAGCATTTGATAATGACAGCGGAGACAATGAAAGTGAAGCTCTTCATGGTGTTGAGCTTGGTATAAACAAAATGCTAAGTAAAAACAGCTCAGTTTTTTTTAATTACGCTCACTCATATCAATCATCTGCTCTTGATAGACTCTTTACTCTTTCTACAGGTACTTATAATGGTTATGTAAAACCATCACAAGCTCATAACTATACTCTTGGGTATAACCATATAACTAAGGCTAACAAGTTTAAAGCTTCTATATACTATATAGATTTAAAAGATGAGATTTACTACTATGCCGACCCTTCTTATACAAATTCTAGAAACACAAATATAGATAAATCACACAAATATGGTCTTGATATAAGTGACAAATTTTTAATCTCAAATGAATTTAATGTAGTTCTTAACTATAACTATGTTCAAGCTATTATTGATGAAGAGGTGGAAAATTCTAATGACTATTCTGGGAACAAACTTCCAGGTGTTTCAGACCATAATGTAAAAGCAACTCTTGGATATACTCCAAATGAGGCTACAACTTTAGTTTTAACTCAAATTTACCGTTCAGAAGCTTATGCAGCAAATGACTTTAACAACAACTTTTCTCAAAAACAAGATCCTTATATGACTACGGATATCTCTATAACCTATGCGAAAAAGTCTTGGGAAGTTTTTGCTAAAATAAACAATATATTTAACCAATCAAACGGACTATGGATTAAAGATGACAACATCTATCCTATAAATTTTACAACTACAGCTATTGCAGGGTTTACATTAAAATACTAAAGGGTTTATATGAGTATCAGAATTTTTTTATTAATTCTTTTTATTACACTAAACTCTCAAGCAAATGAGAGAATCATATCTCTTAGCCCATCTCTAACGGAGCTGGTTTTTGCACTTGAAAAAGGAGAGTCCCTTGTAGGGACTTCTTCATATTCTCTGCATCCAAAAGAAGCACTAGAACTTCCCATCATCGGAGGTTACAGAAATCCAAACATTGAAAGAATATTAGCACTTTACCCTACTTTGGTAATTGGTCAAGATTTCAGCCAAAACACTTTAGAAAAACTAAAATATTTTAAAATAAAAACCTTGATGTTAAATCTAAAAACCATAAAAAGTATAAAAAAATCCATAGCTGTTCTAGCAAAAAAGATAGACTCAAAAAAGGGAAGTAAGCTTATACAGGATATAGAAGATGCTGTGCAAAATGCATCAAAAAACCAAACTCCACACAGTGTTATGATTGTTTATGGTCTTCGTGAAGATTTACGCTCATCTACCTACATCGCAGGGCATGAGATATTTTTTGAAGATATTATAGAACTAAGCGAAAACACAAATGCGTACCGTGCATCTTCAGCCAGTCAACCGGTTTTAAACTATGAAAACATCATCGCACTCAATCCAGACCAGATTATCATCCTACATTCACATGCAACAGAAGGAAATGTAGATGTTAAAAAAGCACTAAAAAACTGGTACAGCCTACCAACAAACGCTTCAAGAAATGGGAATATTTCCATAGTTGATGAGGACTATCTGCACATTCCTTCTCACCGCGTAGCCCTTACTATCAAAAGACTCTCAAACGAGATGAATAAAAACTATAATTCAGGAAATTAAAATATGCGAACATTAAATATATTCACAAATGAAACAGATAGACTTCCAGAAGGCAAAGCAGACTTTCTTTTGGCTGCATCAGTTACTCGCACATGTGAGATAGAAGGAATCACACAAGCTGGAATCCCAGGTAAGATTCCTCTTACTCCTACTCTAGATGCTGAGTTTATGGCAACTCAAAAAGTTTTCTCTATGCCTGAAGTTCCAGAAACTACAAAGGGTATACCGACTCCTGCCATTATTACAAGAGCAGTTCACAACCTAAACCCTTACGCATCCATAGAAGTTTTAAACCTCGGTTTAGATGTCATTCCTCAANNCTCAAAACACTCTACTGCAAAACTTTAACATTGTGCCATCTGGCTCAGTTGCATCTGGTGCAAACATAGATGCAAGAGCAGTGTTTGAAAAAGGAATGATTGCTGGAAAGAGTTATGAGCTAAAGGGAAACTACCTTATCTTGGCTGAGTGTGTTCCAAGCGGAACAACAACAGCAGCTACATCAGCTTTGGCTTTAGGATACGACTGTAGAAATGATTTTTCATCTAGCTTTTTAGAGGCTCCTGATTCTATCAAAGAAAAGACTATAGATGCGGCTCTTTTGCTTATAAATGATGAGATGAGCAACTTTGAAAAACTCTCTTTAGTTAGTGATAACATGCTTATCTTTTGTGCCGGTTTTTTACTAGAAGCTTCTAAAAGATTTCATGTTGTTTTAGCAGGTGGAACACAGATGGCTTCTTGTCTGCTTATAGCAGATGCTCTTAGAGAAGATGTTTTAATGCGCGTTAAAAGTGACAACATAACACTTGCTACTACTTCATGGGTAGCCAATGATAACAAATCAGACATCAAACATTTGCTTTCACTTCTAAGCTACACTCCTCACGCTATTTATACAAGTTTTTCATTTGCAGATGCAGAGATTCCTGTACTAAAACTATACGATGATGGAGAGGCTAAAGAAGGCGTTGGAGCAGGCGCAGCACTTGCTTACGCCAATGCAAACTCTACAACAAACAAAGAATTATTAGATGCTATTGAACTAATAATATATGGAATGTAGGAAAGAAATGAAAACTCTATTTATCGGTGGCATCAAAAGTGGTAAATCTATGAACGCTCAGGAGTACATCCTAAAAAATTCTCTCTTTAAACCTACATATCTCGCAACTACCGAGTTTGTAGATGCAGGCATGAAAGAGCGCGTAGATGCTCACATACAAAATAGAGGCGATGACTTTGTAACTCTTGAAGAGCCGCTAAAGATTTATGAAGCCATCAAAACTAACAAAAACCCTGTGTTAGTTGAGTGTGTTAGTATGTGGATAAACAATATGTTCTACCATGGACTTAACTTTGAAGATATGCAAAAAGAAATTAAACAAATTTTAGAACTAGAGCAGACAATAGTCTTTGTTCTAAATGATGTTGGATGCGGAGTTATCCCTGATAATAAACTCGCACGTGACTTCATAGATGCAAGCGGAAAACTATCTGGGCTTATAGCAATCGGATGTGATGAAGTCTACCACACCATCGCTGGCATCTCTACGAGAATCAAATGAAAAATTTCTTTAAAGGTTTTGCCCTCGCTGTTTCAATGATGACAAGTATTCCTTTTTTTAAAATCCACGATTTCAACAAAGGCATCAACGGTTACGCTGCCTTGTTTTACCCTCTAGTTGGACTCTTGCTTGGTCTCATCTTGTGGGGTGCTCACTCACTTTTAGATGGACACATTCCAGACTTACACCTTGGCATCATTATTTTTGCACTTTGGGTTATTTTAACAGGAGCTTTGCATCTAGATGGTTTTAGCGACACCATAGACGGACTTTTTGTCTCAAAGACAAGAGCCATAGAAGTTATGAAAGACCCAAACACTGGTGGGATGGGTATGATATTTACAGTTACTTTTTTAATATTAAAAGCTTCATCTTTAGCAGTGTTAGATGCTTTTTATCTCCTACCCATAGTTCTTCTGCTTTCTCGTTTTAACGCTGTTTTAGCCATTTACTTTTTTCCATACATCTCTCAAAACGGCATGGGAACTTTAGCAAAAGCGGAGCTAAAAGGTTTTCAGGTTTTTATGGCTCGTGTTTATGTAGGTATTCTTTGCTTCTCAACTCTTTGGCTATTTGCTCTAAGCCTTTTTGTTTTGTTTGTTATAAAGACTTTTTTCATAAAGCGTTACGGCGGTTTTAGCGGAGATATCTACGGTTTTAGCATTGAAGTAACTGAGCTTATCTTACTAAATGCTATCTTGCTTGGCATCGCCACATGAAAATAACTCTTGTTCGTCACGCAGAAGTAGAAGAAAAATACATCGGATGCTATAACGGTCAGATAGATATCGGCTTATCTCCTAAAGGTTACGTAGATGCCAAAGAGCTGAAAAAGCACTTCAAGGCATCTGATTTTGACGCTATCTTTTGCTCAGACCTTATTCGTACTAAAGAGACTCTAAAACAGTTTATAAAGAGTGATAAGGTCATCTACACTAAAGAGCTAAGAGAAAAATCATGGGGCGATTACGAGGGCATGAGTTTTGAAGAAATTACTTCTACTACAAATCTAACTTATGTAAACTTCAAACAGTGGACAGATGCACTAGGTGGAGAGGAGATAGAAAAGTTTATATCAAGAGTCGAGAAGTTCTTCTTTGAGTATCTACCAACACTTAAAAAAAAGAATATTTTAGTAGTTACTCACAGCGGAGTTATCAAGACTTATTTGCATCTACTAAAAGGCATAAGCCTAGAAGAAGCCTTTAGTATCTCAGTTCCTTACTCTTCTTTCGTTTCTTATGATAATGAAAACGAGAAACATGCTATAATAACAGTATAACAACCGTAAAGGATAAATTATGCAAGCAACACAAATAGATATTGGTTTTACTAAAGATTCTCGCTTTGACACTAAGATAAATTCTGGTTTAAAAGAGATGCTAAAGACAGCTTCGATGCTAGAGGGTGTTGATTTATCAGCTTTTATTATATCAGCGGCATCTCAAAAGGCTAGAGAAGTCATACAACATTCTGAATCTTTATCACTAAACACTGATGAGTATAAAAAGTTTATGAGCATAATTGACAACCCACCAAAAGCAACTAAAAAGTTAAAAGACTTAATGAAGCTAGATGATTTAGATGAGCGATAGTGTTATAATCGAGAGATTTGATTTTTCTAAAACCTACAATGGATTGAGACAATTTGATTGTGAACATGGTATTATAAATAAATTTGTAAAAAAATCCATGAAGAAGCAAGTTGAGAATGGCTACTCTGCTGCTTATGTCTTACTTGACTTAAATAACCAAGAGCGATTTGTCGGCTTTTATACAATAACAACTTTTAGCATTGACAAATCTGCTTTTGATACACCTCTAAAATCTTCGCCAAGTTCAGTACCAGTTTTTAGGATGATAATGCTTGGCGTAGATAAAGAGTATGCAAACAGAGGTTATGGTTCTAGGCTTTTAAAGCATTGTTTTATGCTTGTTTTACGGGCTTGCGATGAAGTTGGAGCTAAAGGACTTTACTTAGATGCTGAGGATAAAAAACATGAATGGTATAAAAAACTTGGCTTTGTCTCAATAAGCGCACCTGATAAAGAAACAAATATAATGCCTATGTTTATATCTACTGACACCATTAGAGATGCTATACGCTAATGCTTAAAAATGAATTTAATACTTTATTAAAAAACTTCAATCTAAAAAAGGGAACAAAAGATGATTTGGCATAAAAAAGAAGAAAATAATATTGTAAAAAATATTTATGATTTATATATCATGGGTATCAAGATATTCATCCCTTTTTTAATTATCTTTTTTGGGCTATTAGACTATTTAACCTTTACAGATATTTTTCATTTCAAATATGCAGCAATTCTTGATATATATATATTTTCAATTAACCTATTTGATTCAAGTCTAATTATTACTCTTTTATTGATTCCTATATTTATTATGTTATCTATATTCGTAATAGCAATTATAGCTGTGTCTCCTGTATACATGATAAGAAAAAAACAAAATATCCTAAAGAGTCCAAACAAATACTTTAGTCTATTTATATTTATAACTATCTTATTGTCATCTAGCGCATTTGTATTATATGTTGATTTATATTTTAAATTATTTGAATCAAATATTTTACTCTATTTCATCTCTACAGTGTTACCATTATTTCTATCTTATTTTTTTGTTTCTATTCACTACTTGTTTTTTGAAAAAAATAAAAATTGGTTTATTAAATTATCATTATTTATACTATGGCTTATTATACTAACCTATGGATATTTACATACAAAAGAATATATTTTCTATTTAATTGGGCTAATGTTAGTACCTTCTGTATCTAGCATCGTGCTTAGTGAATTATTTTTAACAGAAAACTTGCGTAATATAGAACTAAATGATAGCAAATTTATTTTAGTAATTTTTTCTGTAATTATTTTACTAAGTGAATTCTTATTTGGCAATTTTCATAACTCTAATATTAAAACGTGGAGTAAAATTCAAACAGACCAAAATTCAACAACAAATTTATTTTTAAATAAGAAGTTTTTATCAGAAATTAGCCCTTATGATGATATTTTACTTTCTAAGAATAAAAAAATTAATGAACTTAGAATAACTAAAGAAACAAAATACTTACCAATATCAAGTAATATGAAACTTTATTTTGTTTTTCAAAAAGACACAAATGCTACCAAGGTTTTTGCTATAGAAAAAAAATATTATAAAGATAAATATGTATACGATATATTACATTCTGGTTGTATTAACTGTCCTAAAGATAAATCAAAAGAAAAAAAGAAAAAAAATGATTAAACTAGATTCTCTTAGATGCCAATATGGTGATAAAACCATACTAAATAATATCTCATTAGATATAGACAATCATCTAAGCATCCTCGGAGCTAATGGCTCTGGAAAAAGCACTTTGGCGAAGGCTCTTTGTAATCTTATAGAGTATGAGGGAAGTGTTAGTGTTGATGGGGAGGACATTAAAGAGTTGTCTCGACTAGAGCGGGCAAAACTTATCTCTTACATTCCGGCTAAACTCGAAGTCTATGATCCATACATAAGTGTTGAAGAGTTTGTGCTTCTTAGTAGATTTGCCCATAAGAAAAATTTTATGGATTACTCGCAAAAAGATAAAAACATCACACTTAACACATTAGAATTTTTAAAAATCTCACATCTAAAGAAAAATACCATCAGCTCTCTTAGTTCAGGAGAATCTCAACTTATTCTCATAGCTGGAGCATTGGCGCAACAGAGTAAAATCATCATTCTTGATGAGCCGACTGCAAACCTCGACCCGCATAATGCTAAAAAAGTAGCACAGCACATAAAGGGCTTAAAAGATTATCATCAAGTTATTTTAATCACACATGATTTACATCTGGCATCTTACATAGACTCTCCTACCCTTTTTATAAAAGACTCAAAGGCTACTTATTATGAAGATGGTTTTTTTCAAGATAGTGTTTTACAAGAGCTTTATGGTGTAGAGTTCAATGATTTGGCGGTTAGTTATGAGTAAGTTTGCTGTGTGGTTTTTACTCTCTCTTGTGCTTCTTGCATCTCCGTTTATCGGTGCGGTATCTTTAGATATTAGTGAAGTTTTTAAAGCAGGTACCCTTCAAAACTCAATATTTTTCGACCTTAGAGTTCCGCGAGTATTATTTGCATTTTTTGCGGGAGGCATTCTCGCTCTTAGTGGTCTTCTTTTTCAAACTCTCTTTAGAAATGCACTTATGACCCCCTACACTTTAGGAATCTCTAGCGGTGCAGTACTTGGTGCAGGAGTTGCCATAAAGCTTGGACTTGGAAGTTTGGCTTTTGGCATCGCTGCCATAAGTATCTTTGGATTTTTAGGAGCAATGCTGACTATTCTTCTGCTTATATACTTAGCAAAGTTTTTGAAAAATTCTCACTACGAATCACTTTTACTTTTAGGTATAGCTCTCTCACTCTTTTACACCTCGGCACTTATGGTTCTATTTTATCTTGGCGACACAATGCAAAACGATATGCTTCTGCGCTTTACAATGGGTTCGCTCTCCGTCATAGGTTGGCTTCATCCTCTGAGTATAGGCTTCATCACATTTGTACTCTTTTTAACTGTCTATCTATTTCGTTACGAGCTTCAGCTTCTTAGCATCTCTGATGAAAGCGCACGTCTGCGGGGAGTCAACACAAAGAAAGTGACTCTCACTCTTTTAATAGTCTCTTCTTTTGCCATAGGAACACTTGTTAGTATCAGTGGACCCATAGGTTTTGTGGGGCTAATAGTTCCTCATATTGTTGCAAAACTGCATCCAGTTACTGTAAACAGACGAATCCTCAAAACTGCTCTTTTTGGTGGATTTTTCTTAGTCTTTTGTGACACAATCACAAGAGGTTTGCAGACTCAAAGTGAACTCCCCATCGGGATAGTTACGGCACTCATAGGCGGACCATTTTTTATATATTTGATTATTAGCAGGAGTAAAATGTGACATTTACAAAAGATGATACCCAAACCCTGTTAAACATTATGAGAAGCAGAAGAGATGTTCGCGGAAACAGCTTTTTAAATAAAGATATTGAAGATGATAAACTCAAGCTANNAGCCGGAATCTGCGCTCCCTCTGTCGGTTACTCACAGCCTTGGAAATTCGTAGTCATAAATGATGAGAAGATTAAATACTTGGTAGAGCAGAACTTCATGAGTGAAAATACAAAAGCAAAAGAGATTTTTAAAGATAGCGAACTCTACAAAAATCTAAAACTAGAAGGCATAAAAGAGGCACCTATAAATATTGCTGTACTTTATGAAAGTTCAGATGCACCGGTTCTTGGAATGACAAGCATGTCTAAAATGGGTGAATACAGTGTTGTATGTGCTGTNNAGAACTTTGGATATTGGACTTGGATGGGTAAGTATTTTAGATGAGAACAAACTGCTTAAAACACTAAATGCGCCCAAAAACACTCAACTAATCGCCTACCTCTGTCTAGGATATGTTGATAAGTTTTACAAAGAGCCGGAGCTAAAAACACTCAAGTGGGAAAAAGAAAAAACGCTTGATGAGTGCATAGTAATAAACAGATGGGAGTAAAAACAGAGATAACTCTAAGTGAGTTAAACCAACTATTTCCATCTTATGGCTTTACAAAGATTTCTCCTACCGCATCGGGGATTATTGACACAACCTACATAGTTCACACTAAAACAAATGGCTATATTTTAAAGAGATATGAGAGAGATATTCCTCATAAAATCATCTTAGATATAAGACTCTTGAATAATTTAAAATCAGTCGGGCTAAATGTACCTACCTGCCTTGATGAAAATAGTGGCTGGTACATCTATGAAAAGCTAAAAGGAAAACAACCAAGAAGTGTAAGGAACTACCACATACAGGCTCTTGGCAGATTTTTAGCAAAGATGCATAAAGAGACTTCTAAAAAGAGATGCAACTCAAATATAATCATAGAAGATGAAGTTACCCAAGCTCTAAAGTATGTAAAAGCAAACTACTTTGGCTACTACAAAAGGTTTGAATTTCTAAAAAACTTTACTCACAAACATGAAGCAATTATCCATGGAGATATTTTTAAAGACAACACAATCTTCAATGGTAGAGATATAGGCGTAATTGACTTTATAGACTCATCATGCGGGACTTTTGCATATGACGTGGCAGTTGCTCTTATCGGTTTTGATGTAAGAAAACACAATGACTACTTTATAAATCTTTTTTTAAAGAGCTATAACCAGCACGCACCAAAAAAACTAAGTAAAAAAGCAATCAAAGAGAAGATGAAATTTGCTGCAAATTTCTTCGCACTCAAAAGAGTTTATGAGTACAAAAATACTTCAAGAGCAAGAGAGTTATTAAAATGAAACACGGTGCAAATATTTACAAATACGCTTCACAAATCGGATGTAAATCTAAAGAGATAATAGACTTCTCATCCAACATAAATAGCTATCATCCAAACATAAATATAACACTCACAAATAACATGTTAGTGAAATACCCAGACTCTAACTACGCCTCTTTAAAAAGCTCTATCGCAAAAAAATACGCTGTAAAAAAATCTCAAATCGCTCTTTACAACGGTGCTACTTCTGCTATTTTTGAACTGTTTAAAACCTTTAAAAAAAGAAGCGTTTACTTATACGCTCCACTTTATGGAGAGTATGAAAAAGCTGTACAAGACAAGAGCAAAATAGTTAAAATAAACCGCTTTAAAAATCTCTACAAAAGACCAAAAAAAGGCTCTGTTGTAGTCTTTGTAAATCCATCAACCCCTGATGGAAAACACTATGATTTAGCGAGACTTTTTGCTCTTTGGAAAGAGCAAAAGTGTAGAGTTGTTATTGATGAATCCTTTTTAGAGTTCCAAAACCTAAAATCTTTGAGAAGTCAAATCAATTCTTACAATAAACTATATATAATACAATCATTTACCAAGTTCTATAGTTGTGGTGGAGTTCGGATAGGTGCTATTTTCTCTAATAAAATCAATATTGAGAAATTAAAAGCACCTATGTGGAACTTATCTGCTTTTGATGCTAAATTTTTACAAAAAAGACTTAAAAACACTAAGTTTGACCAGCAAAGTAGAAAGCTTCATAAAAAGCATAAAAAAGAACTTCTTAATATTTTGAAAGATTCAAAACTTTTCTCACAAATTCACAAAAGTGACTCTAACTTTGTCATGGTAAAATCAAAAAAATCAAGAGATATATTTGAACATTTACTAGGTCATAAAATTCTAGTAAGAACTTGCGGAAGTTTTGACTTCTTGACAAATGATCACCTACGCTTCGCTGTCAAAGATTCTAACGCTCATAACAAACTAACAGAGGCTTTAAAGAGTTTTTAACACTAGTATTACTGCTTGTCTTTTATTCTTATCATTAGTTGAGTTTTTCGATCCCCTACATATTCCATATCAAATAAATCCAATGCTTTGATAAGGTCACCCATTTTTTTAAATCCATAATTAACTTGAGAAAAAGAAGAATTTTTTCTTATATA
>LGOV01047352.1_pt1 | contig 13876 bp, 13 predicted proteins | sample 469881 | NCBI WGS metagenome assembly LGOV01 (sample SAMN03857199, study PRJNA290197) | marine sediment metagenome | biome: marine cold seep biome; feature: cold seep; material: marine sediment; isolation source: sample #5579, elevator 3A push core 41 containing 12 cm of sediment... ...
CCGTTTTTATAGTCTTCTTTTGGTACTTTCATTCTTATTTCCTTTTCAATGCTGTTCATAAGAAGTATGTCTTTTGGAGTAAGAAGGGTTACTGCTATTCCAGTTTCTCCCATTCTTCCTGTACGTCCAATCCTGTGTATATATGTGTCAGGGCTTTCAGGGACATCATAGTTGTAGATATGTGTTACTCCACTTATATCAAGGCCTCTTGAAGCAACATCTGTAGCAATAAGATACTGATATTTACATTCTCTGAAGGCATTCATCACTTTTTGTCTTGCATTTTGTGTCATGTCGCCGTGAAGCTTGTTGCAGAGATATTTATTCTCTGACATCTGAGCTTCAAGCACATCTGCACGTCTTTTTGTCCTACAGAATATTATTGCCATGAATGGATTTGTTTTGTCGAAATCATCAAATAATGCTTCTTGTTTGTGTCTGTCAGAACATCTGATTACTTTTTGTTTTATAGCATCTAGGGTTACGCTTTTATTTTGAACTGCAACCTCAGAAGGTGAGTTCATAAACTTGTAGGCGATTCTCTTCACTCTTGAATTAATTGTAGCTGAAAAACATAGAGTTTGCTTGTTGCTGTTTGTTTTCTTAAGAATTGTTTCAATATCTTCCTTGAAGCCTATGTGAAGCATCTGATCAGCCTCGTCAAGTACAAGAGTGCTTAGATTATCAATGTTTATTGTTCTTCTGTTTAAATGGTCAAGTAGTCTTCCTGGAGTTGCTATTACCAGTGTAATGTTGTTCTTAAGCTTGTGAAGCTGTGAATTTATATCTTGTCCACCATAAACTGATAGTATCTTGACGTCAGTGTTTATTGCAAGTTTTTTTGATTCTTCTGTAATTTGAAGAGCCAGCTCCCTAGTAGGAGTGAGTATAAGTCCCTGGATATTTTTTGAGTCGGTATCGAATTTCTGGAACATTGGAAGAAGAAAAGCAAGTGTCTTTCCAGTTCCAGTTTGTGCTTCAGCCATTACATCCTTGTTTTTCATTATCTTTGGAATTGTTTGTTCTTGAACAGCTGTAGGAGTATTTATTCCTTGATTATTCAGGTTGTTAATTAGATTTTCATTAAATCCGTATTTTTTAAATTTATTCATAGTTTTCCCTTATATATATATTTGCTGTTATGTCGTTTAAATCTGCTAAGTATAACACAAAGGCTGTGGATAATGCAACCAATAAATTCTCTCGCTGTTAGTAAACATAAATTTCTACAGCAATACCATTGCCCAAAACACAGTTATTGGAACTACGAGAATTACCCTTTCGAGAAATATGAGAAATAGTGTCTTTCCATCTGTCAGATTGTTAAAGGACATTATTATTAGTGACGATGCAATGTATATGAGCTGATTAAGTGTAATGGCAGACATCATAATCTGTGTTTTTACAGATAGTAGATCCTTTAGAATTATTGCTGGAACCACAAGGTCTATGGTGTTCAGTATCAGTGTCTGGCCAAGAAGGAAGGGATCTTCAAACTTGAACAGGTTGAGATACCAACCATAGGGATAGGCTGCTATCTCAAATATATTTGTATTTTCAATTATAATATTTGCCATTGTTCCCAAGGTAATAAGAAAAGGTATGAAGGACAGGAATATATTCAAGATGGAAAGCAGGTTTTCAGATAGGGAATATCCAGTTATTCCAGCCTTTTTAGCTGCGTTATCCATAGCTCTTTTTAGCTTGTTTTTATTTGGTGTTTCCTGTGTTCGTTTAGCTTTTTCATCATCAAGTCTGGTGAGAGGAGGTATGCGCACCATTATGAGTCCTGTTGTATAAAATACCAGGAACATAAGCATATAAAACGTGAAGAAGTCCGACATGTCTCCTACGAGGGACCAGTAGAACAGCGATGTAGGGATGGATGGTACTGTAAGGGCTCCAATTATTTTCATTGCTTCCTGTTTTGAAAAAAGCTTCTTCTCATACTGTATTCCCGTAAGGTACATTCCCATGGTTGATCCTATGAAAAATGACGTAAATATGTTTACAAGTGAGTTGCCAGGAACCTTGAATACAGGCTTGGTGAACCTGTCCAGTAATACTTCAAGGAATTCTGCTAGTCCGAAGTCGCTTAGCAGAGGCAAGAAAATATTGGCTACTGTTATGAAAACCAGCATGCTTCCGCACATTAGTATAATTTCACCGCTTGCTGAATTAAGAAATTCGAAGGTGGGTGACTTGGAAAATATAAAGATAACAATAAAAAGAAGTGAGGTCAGGCGAAAAAACACCTGTATCTGACCTACATTGAAGTTTTTTCTTATGAACTGGCTTCTTCCTAGTGATGATGGTTTGAATAACTTCACTTCCAATGTAAGTGCACAGACAGCAATCATGAAAACAAGTACTATTATTGAATAGTATGGGGACAACACCCCTTGGATGGTGTGAATTATTTTTAAAAGTATTGTATCCAGAGAACCTGGAAATTTGACTGTGAATATAATTAATCCAAGGATAGTTAGAATCATTGATTTCATTAGATTTTTTGATGTATTATTTTTCTCCATGTCAGCTCCTTAAAAGATTTCAAGGCTTAGTATATAGTACGTGATATCAATTATCAATAGATTGGATTTAAATAATTGGTGACAAAGTATTTAAGTGGACATAATCCCCTATAAAATGTATACTATTTTTGATTAAAATTATTAGGAGAAATGTTATGAACAAGGTAAAAGGAATGATTATAATAATGTTCGCATCCGGTATTTTTGGCTTGGTGCCACTCTTTGCAAAAGTGGGAATGGAAAACGGTATGAACACCTATACATTGTTATTGTTGAGGTGCTTTTTTGCTACGATTTTACTCTTGTTATATATGAAGATAAAAGGAATAGACTACAAGGTTGATAAAAAGTTCTTGGTGGAACTTGGAGTTGTAAGTTTTTTATGTTACGGTCTCATGATGTATACACTTGTAAGTTCATACAAATACATTCCTACAGGAATTGCAACGACTTTGCACTTTGTCTATCCAGCAGCGGTGTTAATAGGCTCTTCTCTTTTCTACAGGGAGAAGTTTACAATTGAAAAAGCTGCAACTGTATGTGCTGCAATATTTGGAATATATCTTCTATCTGCAGATAGTGGAGGTTTTCATATTGAATTAAAGGGTATCTTACTGGCCCTCGCTTCGGGAATTTTTTATGCAATTTATATACTTAAGGCATCCCACGGCAGGATTAGGGAGATGAATTCCTTTGTCCTTGTATACTATTTGTCTGGGTTCAATATTTTTTATTTTATAATATTTTCCGCTGTGACGGGGAATCTGAATTTTGATATTACAGTGACTGGCTATGTGGATGTGATACTGCTGTCTTTTGTTTCAATATTGGCTATGTCCCTTTTCAAGACTGGACTGAATTATGTATCTTCATGCTCCGCTTCAATATTGAGTACTTTTGAGCCTCTTACCAGCATAGTCATAGGAGTTGTGGCATTTGGTGAGCCCTTTACGGGAAGAAGCATTGCAGGAACAATTATAATAATCGGTGCAGTGGTGTATATTTCCTTTGCTGAGAGGAATATCTCAAGTGATGTAGACAGAGTAGAGGAGATGCAATAAATCTTTATATATTAATGAAGATGTTGTATAATAAGTGGATAATAATCTTTATAGCTTAGGAAAGTTAAAAGTGCATGTTACCTTGAAACATTGGTAATATGCGTTTAAGGATACTTTCCTACGAGGTTTGAATATCCGCTTACGCGGATAACGCGTCGAAGACGCTTTTTTGAGGGTGCTGGTTATGCTTAGTTATGTTGTTTTAGGTATATTTATATTTTTAATAGTTTCATTTATGTTTGTTCTATTTGTGGAACTCATATCTTCTGCTGCCGACGGCGAGAAAAGAAGAAAGAAACTCTGGGAAAAGAAAAACGAGAAAAAAGTTATAGCAAAGAAAAAGAAGATTTATTCTGACAACTACTTTGATAAATACAGCAGGAGGCTATAATGAAAAAGGACTATTCCGTAAAGGAAATTCTGAAGAAAAGGGCAAAATCAACAATGTTTTTCACCCTTGCAGGATTTGCTTCCATTTTGGTTTTAAATATTTTAATCACTCTTACAAACAAGCTTGGGGGCTATAGGAATTTCGTCAGCATAGGACTTGTGGTTGTTTTTGGAATAATCATTTTCCTTATTGTTGAAAGGATTATATCTGTTTACGTATATATGATAGCAGATACACATATAGCATTTGTTAAGAGGATAGGAAAGAAGGATAATATTATACTTGATGTAAAATTCAAGGAAATCGACAGAGTATTGCCCATTAGTGAAATGAAGCCCAATACTGAAGTAAACAATACCTACTATTTTATATACAGTGAAGCCGATGAAAACTGCAAGTTTGGCGAATATAGAAGAGAAGGCAAGCTTTACCGATTTGTATTTGCTCCCAGCGAGAGAATAATGAGGATACTTAACAGAAAGGTGAACATTTCATGAAACTTGGTGAAGAGCTAAAAAAATACAGAGAATCGAAAACTGGCAGATTTCACATGCCCGGCCATAAAGGCCGTTCTTCTTGTTTGGAGGACGTATTTGTCCTTGGAAATGATGTTACAGAGGTGGAAGGACTGGATAATCTTCATAATCCAACTGGTGTAATAAAGGATCTTTTGGAGGAAATAAGTACGGTCTACGGTTCAAGGAAGTCCTTTATTTCCACAAACGGCAGCACAACTTCCCTTCAAAGTGCAATTCTTGGAGTGACGGTACCTGGAGACAGTATTTTGGTTTCAAGAAACTGCCACAAGTCAGTTTTCAATGCAATTATTCTTGGGGATTTGAATCCCGTATATCTTACTCCTGAATACGAGGTGGAATCGGGGCTGTCATGGATTAATGATCTTAACAGTCTGGAAGAAGCCATAAAATCAGACGATAAAATAACAGCAGTAGTATTGACATATCCTACATATTTTGGAATATGTTGTCATATGGAAAGAATTGCAGAAATTGTACATAAATACAACAGGACTTTAATAGTGGATGAAGCTCACGGAAGTCATTTGAGATTTTGTCATGACCTTCCAAAGTCAGCCCTTGATGCAGGTGCGGATATTGTTATTCAAAGCACACATAAGACACTGCCTTCACTTACGCAGTCCTCATTACTTCATGTTAAGAATGAAAAGCATGTGGACAGGATCGAAAGCATTATGTCAATGCTTCTAACTTCAAGTCCATCATATCTTATTATGGCATCTATTGAAGCTTCAATTGACATGATGGAGAAGGAAGGAAATGACAGGTTAAAAAAGAATATGGCCTATGTAGAAAAAATGGCCGTGAAATATCCAAATGCAGGCAAGATATTCAAAAGCAAGGACTATTTCATGGAAAGGGGAGTCAATGATTTTGACAATACCAGGCTTCTCTTCAGAACCTCAGATATTGCAATAAAAGGTGGAGTGGCTGAATCCATTTTGAGAAAGGAATACAATATACAGGTGGAAATGGCGGATTTAAACTATGTAAACGCCTTCATGACAGCCTGTGATGAAATAGAAGACATAGAAAGACTTTTCAAGGCAGTGGATGACATGGCTGTTAAATACGGCAGGGAAGTTGAGAATGTAGAGGCTTTGAAAGAAGCTGAAACCAGCGAATACCTCACCGCAAAATGTCCTGAAAGTGTAATAAACATAAGGAAGGCTTTCTATTCAGACAAGCTGTGTGTGGATATAAAGGAAGCAGAAGGCAAGATAAGTGGAAGCTATATAATACCATATCCGCCGGGAATACCGCTTCTTTGTCCCGGGGAAAGGATAACGAACAAAATGGTTGAAAAAATTCTTGAAATACGGGAATCCAATATAGAAGTAATTGGTCTTGATAAAGGGAAAATAAAAATAATCAATATATGACAGGAGTGTTTTATGGATAAAGGACTTTTTATAGTGCTTGAAGGGCCAGACGGAGCAGGAAAGAGCACCGTTGCAAAGCTTATAGCAGATTACCTTGAAAAAAAGGGGCATAGTATAGAATTTTCCAGGGAACCTGGAGGAACACCCATCAGCGAAAAGATAAGGGACATTATACTTGACTGTGATCATAAGGAGATGGCATATACTACTGAAGCATTGCTTTATGCAGCTTCAAGAGCCCAGCATGTTGCAGAAAAGATAAGACCCCTGATGGAATCAGGGAAAACAGTAATCTGTGAAAGATTTTATCATTCAAGCCTTGTTTATCAGGGAATAGGCAGAAAACTTGGTGTTGAGAAAATAAGAAAGATAAACGAATTTGCCATTGGAGATACATATCCCGACCTTGTGCTGTTTCTGGATATCAATCCAGAAGTTGCATTGAAAAGGAAGACGGATATCGATGGTGGAGACAGGCTTGAGAACGAGCATATTTCCTTCCATATGGATGTATATAATGGTTACAAGGAGATTATAAAGGTGTCTCCTGAAATCAAGGTTGTAGATGCATCCGTGGACAGGGAAAAAGTATTTGAAAATGTAATCAACGAGCTGGAAAATATAATCTAAATAGGAGGATGCTATGAAACTTGTGGTAGCGGTAATACAGGATGAAGATGCGAGCAAAGTGTCTTCGGAACTTAGAGATAAAGATTTTGGACTTACAAAACTGGCTTCAACGGGAGGCTTTTTAAGCTCCGGAAATACGACACTTATGATAGGTGTTGAAAAGGAAAAAGTTGACGAGGTTCTTGAAATAATTAGGAATAATTGTCAGACAAGGAAGAAACACACCGCGGCAACATTGCCAAGTGCATATACGGCAACAAGTGGATATATACCAAGGTCAATAGAGGTACTTATAGGTGGAGCAACGGTGTTTGTTCTTGATATTGACAAATTCGAAAAAATGTAGGCAGGTAGATTTATGGGCTATGACGAGATACTAGGTCAGGAAAAAATAAAAAAACATTTGATGGATATCACAAAAGGTGATAGTATTTCACATGGGTATATATTTGAAGGGCCCAAAGGAACTGGTAAGCTTAAACTTGCAAGTATCTTCGCTCAGACAATACTCTGTCTAGAAAGAGATGACTATCCCTGCAGTACCTGTAGCTCATGTATAAAGGCACAGGCGGGAAGCCACCCGGATATACACATTATGGACTATAGTGAGAATTCCATAAAAAGACAAGATGTTGACGAAATACAGGAAATTGTCTATGTAAAGCCCTATGAAAGCAGAAAAAAGGTGATTATACTTAATGATGCCCACAAGATGACTGTACAGGCGTCAAACACCTTTCTAAAAACTCTGGAGGAACCTCCAGAAGATACGGTCATAATTCTTATAACTGTAAATCAAAGTCTTATAATCCCTACCTTAGTGTCAAGGTGTCAGACTGTGAAGCTTGACAGGATTAGTGACAGTGAAGTGAAAAGGATACTCGTCGAAGAATATGAAGTGGACAGCCAGAAGGCAGGACTCATTACGGGTTATTCAAAAGGCATAGTACAAAGAGCGGTAAACATTCTCAAGGAGGAAGTGAACATACTTCAACTGAGGGGAGAAATTGTCGACATGGTTGACAATATTTTAAAAAGTGGCAAATCAACAGTGTTTGAATATGAAAAATACTTTGACAAGCACAAAGATGACATAGATGACATTTTAGAAATACTCATGATATGGTTCAGGGACTTGTCATTTTACAAGGTTGGAGCGATGAACCAGATTATAAATATAGACAGGATGGACCTGATTGAAAAACAGTCGGGAAAGACCGACAAAAAGAGATGTTCTGAAATTTACGAAGTGTTTCAGAATACTTATGATGATGTAAAAAGCAACGTAAACTATAAATTGGCAATAGATAACATGCTATTCGGAATACAGGAGGTAAAGCATGATTAGCGTAATAGGAGTAAGGTTTAAGAAAGCCGGTAAGATATATTATTTCGACCCTGACAGCAAGATGGTCAAAAAGGATGATGATGTAATAGTGGAGACTGCAAGAGGAATAGAATTTGGTGCTGCAGTTGTAGGTCCCAAGCTTATAAGTGAAGAAGAAGTGATTCAACCTCTCAAAAAGGTTTTGAGGGTTGCTACTAAAGATGATGTAGAAAAGAATATAAAGAACAAGAAGAATGAGCATAAAGCTTTTGTAACGTGTATGGGAAAAATAGACGAACATGGTCTTGACATGAAGCTGGTTGATGTTGAATATACATTTGACAACAACAAGGTCATATTCTATTTCACAGCTGAAGGAAGAGTGGACTTTAGAGAACTTGTAAAGGATCTGGCAGCAATATTCAAGACAAGGATAGAGCTTAGACAGATAGGAGTAAGGGACGAAGCCAAAATGATAGGTGGACTTGGACCATGTGGAAGAACGCTTTGCTGTTCCACTTTCCTTGGTGATTTTGCACCTGTGTCCATAAAGATGGCAAAGGAGCAGAACCTTTCCCTTAATCCTACAAAGATATCTGGAATATGTTCAAGGCTAATGTGTTGCCTTAACTATGAAAAGGATCTTTATGAGGAAAATCTCGACCGTCTGCCTAAAGTCGGAGATAGAGTAGAAACTCCAAATGGAGTAGGAGATGTAATAAGAATAAATCCTCTTCTCAGTAAAGTAAAGGTAAGGATCAGGAGAAGAAGCGATAGAGGCGATATCGATGAAATAGAGGATTTCGAAGAAGTAGATGTTAAGAAGTTGAATAAGGGCGACGTAGGATATGAAAGACCTGAACCAAGTCCAGGCAGGCAACCAAGAAAATCTGACAGAAAAAGCAAGGGCGATAAAAAAGACGGTCAGGGAAAGAGCAAGTATAGAAAAGGAAAGCCCAACAAGAACAGGGGCGATGTAAAAGACGGTCAGGACAAAAAAGACAGGCCACAAAATCAGGATGTAAAAAACAAGCAGGTAAAGCTGGATAAAAAAGATAAACCTGAGATGAACGACAGACCTGACAATAAAGACAGACAAGAAAGAAAAGACAGACCTGACAAGAAAAAAAGATATAAAAAAGATAGAAATATCAACAGAGACAGACAGGAAAAAAAAGAAAAACCCAAAAACAATGAAAAACCAGAATAATTTTACTTTAAATGATTTGACATCAGTGGTAAAATAATGTAGAGTTTATTTAGTTTCAGTAAGGAGGTGTAATGATGGCTTATAAAATTAATGAAGCATGTATTAACTGTGGAGCTTGTGAGGCAGAATGTCCAGTAGGTTGCATCAGTGCAGGAGACGATATCTATGTAATAGATGAGGCTGCTTGTATTGACTGTGGAGCATGCGCTAGCGTATGTCCTGTAGAAGCACCTGTTCAGGTTTAATTAAACTTAAAAATATATCCTAAGGTCTTAGGATATACATCCGTTCCGGTAGGCGCGGCTGAAAACGAATAAAAAAGTTCTCCTAGGAGAACTTTTTTTTCTTTTGGCTATTCTTTAGTAGTTTCCTTATCAGAAAGCTAAAATTATGCCTCCGTCGTCGGCATATACTGTGCTGATTCCCCTTGCTTCGAATATCATAATTTCCTTGAAGGGGTACTTTTTAAGTATATCCTCTTTCAAGTTTTGAGCCTTTTCAAGGGCATTGACATGGGTGATTCCAAGTATGGTGTTTTCGTAGTCCACATTTTCTTCACCTATCATGTCCACAAGTTTGTTGAAAGCTTTTTTCTTTCCGCGGACCTTATCTAGAGCTACGATTTCCCCTTCATTGTTTGCACTCATTATTGGACAAATCTGTAGGAATGTTGCAAGTGATGCCTTTACCTTGCTGAGTCTGCCGGCCTTGGCAAGGTGATCGTAGGATTCCAGGATGAACAGTGTCTTAAGCTTTTCAACATAACTGGATGTAATGCTTACAATTTCTTCCTTAGTGTGGTTTAAATCTATAAGCTCTTTTATTTTTATACTAATCATTGATTGTGCAGTAGCAGCCGACCTTGAGTCGAATACATGGACAAAGGAGTCAATGGAGTTATCCTTAATCATTTCGCATGCGGTTAAGGCGCTGTTGTAAGAGCCACTTAGCTTGCTTGAAAGAGTAACAACGAAATTCTCTTTGTTCTTTTTGAAGGCATCGTAATACTCGCCAGGTGAAGGACATGCGGTCTTCAGCGTAAGGCTGCCTTTTATCTTATTGAGCAGAAAATTTGTATCCAAGTTCTTGTCGGTAATTTCTTCACTGTCAATTACTATCTTAAGTGGTATTGTTTCAAAATAATCCTTTATTTCATCATTAATGTCTGTACAGCTGTCTACAATTATTTTTCTATCCATAAATTATCCTTCCTTTTTAATCTATCTTTAATTATACCAGTTAATTTTTAAATTTCACTAAAAATATAAAAATTTAAATGTTTTTTAACAATTAATGAGATATAATATGATATATATGTTGACAGAGCATATTTTTTTTGATAGTTTATATAAAATTACAATATATATCGCATAATCAATTTGACATTAATTATTTGATTATTTAATATTTGAGAGGAGTTGCAATGGATAAGATTTTAGAAACTGGATATACTTTTGACGACGTATTGTTGGTACCCGCAAAGTCGGACGTGCTGCCTAGGGAAGTAGATGTAAGCACTTTACTTACAAAGAAGATAAAGCTGAACATACCACTCGTATCAGCAAGTATGGACACTGTAACTGAAGCAAAGATGGCAATAGCAATGGCTAGGGAAGGTGGAGTAGGAATTATCCATAAGAACATGTCTATAGAAGCACAGGCCTTAGAAGTGGATAAAGTCAAAAGATCGGAACACGGAGTCATAACAGACCCATTTTACCTTTCGGAGGAACACCTGGTTGAAGACGCGCTTGAACTAATGAGCAGATATAAAATATCAGGAGTGCCCATTGTAGATGACCAAAAGAAACTCATTGGAATAATCACAAATAGAGATGTAAGATTCGAAAATGATTTTACAAAACCAATCAAGGAAGCAATGACAAGCAAGGGTCTCATCACTGCCAAGGAAGGCATATCAATGGATGATGCTCTTGAAATTTTGTCCAAGCACAGAATAGAAAAGCTTCCTCTTGTTGCGAAAGATGGAACTTTAGCCGGACTCATTACAATAAAAGATATTGAAAAGACTATTAAATATCCAAATTCTGCAAAGGATTCAAATGGAAGACTATTTGCAGGAGCAGGAGTTGGAGTTACTGACGACATGATGGAAAGGGTAGCTGCTCTTGTTGAGAAAAAAGTTGACGTTATAGCTTTGGATACTGCCCACGGACATTCAGAGGGTGTAGTAAACTCGGTTAGAAAAATAAAAGACGTGTATCCTGACCTTCAGGTAATAGCAGGAAATGTTGCAACAGCAGCGGCAGTTAAGGATCTTATAGAAGCAGGAGCCGACTGTATTAAGGTAGGAATAGGACCTGGATCAATCTGTACAACAAGGGTTGTTGCAGGTGTTGGAGTACCTCAGCTTACAGCAATATTCAACTGTGCTGAAGAAGCTAAAAAGTACGGAATACCAATCATAGCAGATGGTGGAATAAAATACACAGGAGACATTCCCAAGGCAATTGCCGCTGGAGCCAATGTTGTAATGATGGGATCCATGTTCGCAGGAACAGAGGAAAGTCCTGGAGAGACAGTATTGTATCAGGGAAGAAGATTCAAGGTTTACAGGGGAATGGGATCAGAAGGTGCCATGAACCAGGGAAGCAAGGACAGATACTTTCAGGATGATGTCAAGAAATTTGTTCCAGAAGGCGTTGAAGGAAGAGTACCTTTCAAGGGACCAATCAGCGAGGTTATCTACCAGATGGTAGGAGGACTGAAGGCTGGAATGGGATACTGCGGAGCCAGGGATATTGACGTTCTTAGAACAGATGCAAGATTTGTCAAGATAACAGGTGCAGGTCTTAAGGAAAGTCATCCACACGACATCCAGATAACTAAAGAGTCTTCAAACTATAGCACCAAATAAGAGGAGAAAGAATATGATACTAATATTGGACTTCGGTGCTCAGTACAGCCAGCTGATTGCCAGAAGAGTTAGAGAAGCAAAAGTTTATTGTGAAATAATGCCTTACAGCATTTCAATAGAAAGAATCAAGGAAAAGAATCCAAGTGGAATCATCCTTTCAGGAGGACCTGCAAGTGTATATGAAGAAAATGCACCAAAGGCACTTACTGAAATATTTGAACTTGGACTTCCAATTCTTGGAATCTGCTACGGAGGTCAGTTTATAGCACAGACCTTTGGCGGAAAGGTAACAAGAGCATCCTCAAGAGAATATGGTAGAATAGAGCTGGACATGAACTCTGACAGCAAGCTCTTTTCAAACATAGACAAGAGTACAAAGTGCTGGATGAGCCATACTGACTATATAGAGAAACTTCCGGAAGGATTCGAGGTTACAGCTAGCTCCGAGACTTGTCCCGTGGCAGCTATGGAAAACAAGGAAAAGGGAGTATATGCAGTACAGTTCCATCCTGAGGTTGAACATACCGAAAGAGGAAGAGATGTACTTAATAACTTCGTATATTCAGTTTGTGGCGAAGAAGCATCTTGGGACATGGGAAACTATGCCGAGGAACAAATAAAGGCAATAAAAGAACTTGTAGGCGACAAGAAGGCACTTTGTGCTCTATCTGGAGGAGTTGACTCTTCAGTAGCAGCAGTTATGGTTCACAAGGCTATTGGAAAGAACCTTGTTTGCGTATTCGTCGACCATGGTCTTCTTAGAAAAGACGAGGGAGATCAGGTTGAGCGCGTATTCAGAGACGAGTTTGACATGAACATAATCAGAGTAAATGCTCAGGACAGATTCCTTGGAAAGCTTGAAGGAGTTTCGGATCCTGAAAGAAAGAGAAAAATAATAGGTGAAGAATTCATCAGAGTCTTTGAAGAAGAAAAAGAAAGACTCAAGGAAGACTTCGGACATATAGATTATCTAATTCAGGGAACAATATACCCTGATGTTATAGAAAGCGGTACTGACACAGCAGCAGTAATCAAGAGTCACCACAATGTTGGTGGACTTCCTGAAGATGTTGATTTTGAACTTCTTGAGCCACTAAGACAGCTTTTCAAGGATGAAGTTAGACAGGTAGGTAGAGAGCTTGGTATTTCAAATGAGCTAGTTGAAAGACAACCTTTCCCGGGTCCTGGACTTGCAATAAGGGTTCTTGGTGAAATAACACCTGATAAACTTGAAATCGTAAGAGAAGCCGACTTTGTATTCAGAGATGAAGTTAGAAAAGCAGGACTTCAAAACCAGATATGGCAGTATTTTGCTTGTCTACCAAATGTCAGAAGCGTTGGTGTTATGGGTGACGAAAGAACTTACTCACATACTATAGCTCTTAGGGCTGTTACAAGTACTGACGGAATGACTTCCGACTGGGCGAGAATTCCTCATGAAGTTCTTGAAAAGATATCAAATAGAATTGTAAATGAAGTAGACAATGTAAACAGAATTGTTTATGACATTACTTCCAAGCCCCCTAGTACGATTGAGTGGGAATAGAAAACAAAAAACCTGTAAGCCTTAATTATAAACGGCTTTCAGGTTTATTTTTTTGTCAATTTTACTAAAAATGTATCGATGAATTTATCAGTTGTTAACAAATATTTATCAATTAATTATTTGTTTTGAGACATTTTCTCATGTGGTTCTTTAAGACATTATCATAATTAGATTAGAAAAATAAAAAAATCTAATCAAAAAGGTATTGACAAAACATGATAATTAAATTATTATCAAAGTAAGTTAATAATGATTGGTTGAAACATGCGGAAGAGACCATATTAAATTATGGCGCCGAAGGAATAAGTCTTTTTCTATACCGGAAAAAGGTGACGATCTCAGGCAAAGGGACCGCTTGTGGACAAACCTCTGGAAAGC
>LGOV01005984.1_pt1 | contig 13874 bp, 10 predicted proteins | sample 469881 | NCBI WGS metagenome assembly LGOV01 (sample SAMN03857199, study PRJNA290197) | marine sediment metagenome | biome: marine cold seep biome; feature: cold seep; material: marine sediment; isolation source: sample #5579, elevator 3A push core 41 containing 12 cm of sediment... ...
TCTTCTAAACTAAAAGGACTTTCTTCACCAGTTCCTTGTATTTCAATAAGTTTACCTTCTTCAGTCATAACTACATTCATATCCACAATAGCTTTTGAATCCTCACTGTATTCAAGGTCTAGGTATATTTCATCATCAACCTTTCCTACACTTATTGCAGCAACATAACCGTTTACAGGTATTTCATCAATTTGTCCTTTTTCTTTCATCTTTTTCATAGCTTCAATCATAGCAATATAAGCTCCAGTAATCGATGCCGTTCTAGTACCGCCATCAGCCTGAATAACATCACAGTCAATCCAAATTGTCTTTTCATTCAACTTTTTCATATCGATAACAGATCTAAGAGAACGCCCAATAAGCCTTTGAATCTCAGTACCTCTACCATCAACTTTACCTTTAGTGGAATCTCTAAATTTACGCGTTTCTGTAGATCCTGGCAACATTGAATATTCAGCCGTCACCCATCCAGATCCAGTTCCTTTTAAAAAGTGCGGAACTTTATCTTCGACCATAGCTGTACAAATTACCTTTGTATTACCCATTTCGATAAGTACACTGCCATCCGGGTGCAATAAATATTTATTAGTAATCTTTACTTCTCTTATTTCATCATTTTTTCTATTCTCTCTCATTTTCTCACCGCCAACTTAAATTATTCTACCACAAAGACACAAAAAATAAAATAGTCCTCTAACATATTGCAAGAGGACTACTTTTTAATCTAAAAACTCAATTATTCCATTTTTCATTGCATTAACAGCTTTATCCAAATACCAATTTTGCTGTAGTAATTGCTCTTCACGCTCATTTGAAAGAAAACCAAGTTCTACTAATGCAGCAGACATTTTCGTCTCTCTAATAACAATCAAGTTCGGTCTAGGGACAATTCCTCTATTTGTAGCTCCTAGTTCTTTAACCAAATAATTTTGAATAGTCTTAGCCAACACATCACTACGCTTCGTCGTGAAAGGACTATAAAGCACCTCTACACCGTTTGCGTTACTATTGGTATGAGCATTGATATGCACACTGACAAACAAATCTGCATTTAGCTCATTCGCCATATTCGCTCTCTCATAAAGAGAAATGTATTCATCGGTAGAACGAGTCATATAAACTTTAAATCCTTCTTTTTCGAGTTCTTTTTTGAGCATTAAACTACTTTTCAGCGCCAGTGTTTTTTCATACACTCCTGTAATTCTACCTATAGCTCCTGGGTCTTTTCCTCCATGTCCTGGGTCAATAACAATAAGCATATCTTTATATTTTGAATTGGAAAGATCGATATTTAAGAAATTTAGAAAAAAGTTACTTGATTCATTTCCAAGTATTTCATATTCAGTATTTTCAACCAATAAAATATCGATATTATATTCAGAACTATTTTTATCAATTGTAAAACTCTGTACAATTGAATCATCAATATCTATATCCAACTCATCTATGTCTATGCTATCTTTATCAAAAGTAAGTCTTAAATTATTGTTAGATAATAATTCGCTTTTTACTATAGTACCTTTATTGAACTTCAAACTAAGTTGACTGCTATCTTGAGCAGTTTTATAATAATCAAACCCGTTTAAAGGGTCACCAGATATATATACAATAATTTTATTCCCAACATCTTCAACGTAAACTTCATCTAAAGATGTCTCGTTTTCCAAATTTATTACAATTCGAGAAACTACTTCATCCTCGCCATATTCTTTGGTTGGATCAAATTGTGAATAAGCAATGCTGGATATCAGATCACTTGAACTTCCTTCCGAACCATAGAGTCCATCATTGTAATTAAAAAGACAATTCATCACATCGATGATAATTTTATTATTAAAAAATTTAACATTATATGCCGGGCTTTCTTTAGTATCAATTAGTACTGCATCAACACCATAAATTTCATCTGTATAAATATAATTGGCAGAGTTGATAAATTTAATTACCAATTCTTTAGAAGATTCATCATAAAACACATCATAACCTCTTGTATCTGTCAAGTTAATTGAAAGTCTAGTATTTTGAGTTCCCTTCTTATATGTAGATACATCAACACTGTCATAATAAAGTAGATTGATCGGTATAAAATAATCATTAAAGCTACTGCTTAATTCTGTGTTTATAATATCAACAACCAATTGATCATTTTCATTATCTTTAGCAATGTAAAAATTGCTCGATTTGACTTCTCCTGTTGTCTTTACTCTGATTTCTGGAAATCTATTTTCCATAGTAAAATAAACATCAGAAACAATTTGTTTTTCTTTATTGATAATTACTGTTCTAGTTTCCTGAACCCAATCAACATCCATACCGAATTGCTCTGATATAAATCTAGCTGGTACAAGAGTTCTACTAATTCCCTCATAATCGATTATAATAGGCGGAACACTATCAGGTAGAGTCTTTTTCACACCATTTACATAGGCGATCGGAGAATTGATTTTAAGTAAGATTTCATTCCCCTCATATGTAATTTCAACTTCTTTTGTATCACCAAACCATTCTACCTCAGCTCCCATCAACTCGCTAATTACTCGAACTGGTAAAAGCGTTCTAGTAGAATCATCAAGAACGTACAAAATCCCTGGAACATCCGGAATAACGTCCTCACCATTGAGAATGAGGTTGACAATGTTAAATTCCTTTACGGCCCCAATTCTAGTATCTAATGCACTAATCGTTTCACTCTCCCAAAACTCGGCAAAAGATACACTCGATAAAACTAACATCAATAAAATTAAAACAATCAACAATTTCTTTTTCATATTCAACTTCTCCATATATTAGAATAATTACTATTGCTATTTTACCATTTTTATCTGATGATTTGTAACTATAAAGTTATATTATTTAAAATTTAATATTAAAACAACTAAAAAAAGGACCTCATTTTGAGGTCCTTTTAAAATTTGATTAATAACGCCTACTCAGCTAAATCAGCAAATCCAAACCAGAATACGTTTCTAGTTGTTTTTTCCCAATCAGCTACATTATCAGATACCATCATAGAATCTGTATAAACATAAATTGGCATATAAGCATAAGAAGTCATAACCATATCTAATGCTTCATATAACATTGCAAATCTATCAGCAGGAGCTGCAGTTTTAGCACTGTCTAATAATGCATCATAATCAGCGTTATCCCATCTAGCGTAGTTCATAGGAGAACCAGTTACAAACATTCCTAAATAAGTCATAGGGTCAGAATAATCACCAATCCAACCAGATCTAGCAATTTGGTAATTACCATGTCTTCTAGTATCTTGGAATACAGCCCATTCTTGATTAGTTAAAGTAACATCGATTCCTAAATTAGTTTTCCACATTTCTTGAATAATTTCAGCGACCATTTTATGACCTTCTGAAGTGTTGTACATAATTTCAAGAGATGGGAATCCTTCACCATCAGGATATCCAGCTTCAGCTAATGCAGCCTTAGCTTCTTCAACACCACTACCATCTGTAGGTACATAAGCGCCGGCTTTTTCTGAGAATACATTTCCTTCATTATCATAAGAAGCAGGTGATACCATGTTTACAGCTGGAAGTTGTCCACCTTTCATTGCGTCAACGATAGCAGCTCTATCTATTGCATAGTTTAATGCTTTTCTTACTAAAACATTATCCAATGGCTCAACAGTTGTGTTTAATGAATAGTAGTAAACGCCATCCATAGGAATAATATAGAAAGTATCGTCTTCAGCCATTAATCTAGGCATATCTTCTGAAGGCATATTGTCTATAACATCTAATTCGCCAGCTTCATAAGCAGTTAAAGCTGTAGTAGCATCAACAATCATTAATGCTTCAATTTTATCAATCTTAACTTGATCAGCTTGCCAGTAATTATCATTCTTAGCAAGAACTAATTTATCGCCAGTTTTGTACTCTTCCAAGTAGAAAGGTCCATTAACAATTGAAGCTTCAGGATTGATTGCCCAACCACCGTCTGGTCCTTTAGCAACAGCATCTTCTCTTAGAGGGAAGAATGTGTAGAATCCAGTTAATCCTAAGAAATAAGGAGTAGGTGCAAGCAAAGTAACTTCAAATGTCTTTTCGTCAATAGCTCTAAATGTATCAACAGCAGCTTCGTCGAAAATCCAAGAATATTCAGAACCAGTAGCTGGATCTAAAACTCTTGTCCAAGCATATTCAAAATCATATGCTGTTACAGGCTCACCGTCAGACCATAATGCATCTCTTAATGTAAATGTGTAAGTAATTTGGTCATCAGATACAGTATAGCTTTCTGCCATACCAGGTAATAATTCTCCGCCGATTTCTCTCATTAAACCTTCGAACATATTATTGATAAGATCTCCACCGTCAGAAGCAGCGTTCAGACCTGGGTCAATAGTCTTAGGTTCAGAGCCAACGTTCCATTTTAGTACTTTTACTACTGGTTCCTCAACAACTGGTTCAGTTGTAGGTTCCTCAACTACAGGCTCATCTTCCACCTTAGGAGCACAACCAGCAAAAGCAACAACTACCATGATTAGAACTAATAATAATGCTAAGTTCTTTTTAAACAAAATAATCCCCTCCATAAAATATTTTTTCTTGACTTGATGGTCATCAACCAAAATACATATTTTGACGCATTCGGCAAATGTTTGATTCATCAAGTTATTAGTAATTATAATATATTCTAATATCAAAATCAAACAGAATTTCAGAAATTTCTGATATATTAATTTTTGTTAACATTTGAAATTTCAATTATTGCATTTTCTTTATACATATAAATATATTTTTATCGTGGTATATTAGCGAACCCATTTGATACCACAAATAGGTTTGCTAATACATGTTTTTTTACTCAGTTATAGGAAATTTCTCATCCATAAGATGACACGCAACAAAATGTCCTTCATTAACTTCTCTTAAGACAGGTTCTTCTTCAGCACAACGCTCCATTGCATAGCTACATCTCGTTCTAAATCTACACCCTGACGGAGGATTGATCGGTGATGGAACATCTCCTTCAAGAATAATTCTTTGAGCATTTCTTGTCACTTCAGGATCTGGAATCGGAATAGCTGAAAGTAATGCTTGAGTATATGGATGTTCTGGAGAATCATATAACTCGTTTCTACCAGTAACTTCAACAAGTTTACCCAAGTACATTACACCAATTCTATCTGAAATATGTTTAACCATAGAAAGATCGTGTGCAATAAATAAATATGTCAAACCATATTCTTTCTGTAAATCATCAAGCATATTTACAACCTGCGCTTGAATAGATACATCAAGTGCAGAAATCGGCTCATCACAAATAATAAATTCAGGGTCGACTGCTAAAGCTCTCGCAATACCAATACGTTGTCTTTGTCCACCACTGAACTCGTGAGGATAACGACTCGCATGATCTTTACTTAAACCAACACGATTCAATAAGTCAAATACACGTTCTTGTCTTGCATCTCCTGTAGCAATACCGTGGATATCCAAAGATTCTCCAATGATATCTCCAACAGTCATTCTAGAATTAAGAGATGCATATGGATCTTGAAAAATCATTTGGATTTTTTTTCTGTACGATTTTAAATCATTTTCAGATAAATTACTTATGTCTACACCATCATAAATTATCTCGCCGGCAGTTGGTTCATATAATCTGATTATAGTCCTGCCTGTAGTAGACTTACCACAACCCGACTCTCCAACAAGCCCTAAAGTTTCGCCTTTTCGAATAAAAAAACTTATATCATCAACCGCTTGAACATATTCTTTTGAGCGACCAAAAAATCCCTTGCTTATTTCAAAATATTTCTTGAGATTTTTTACCTCAAGTAATACTTCGTTATTACTCTTACTAGACATTATTTGATTACCTCCTTTCTTACACCATTATCAACTTCAGTTTTTGGTGCATTTTCATGAAGTAACCAGCATGCTGAACGATGCTCAGGAGTCAAATAAGTATACTCCGGTGCTTGTTCTAAACAAATTTTCATAGTGTAAGGACATCTTGGTGCAAAAGGACATCCTGTTGGCGGCTTAACTAAATCAGGTGGTGTGCCTGGAATTGGTACCAGCCTTTGCTTTTCTTCGGTATCCATTCTAGGAATAGATTTCATTAATCCCATAGTATATGGATGACTAGGGTCATAGAAAATCTGCTCAGCAGTACCTTCCTCCATTATCAATCCACCGTACATAACAACAACTCTTGAACACACATCAGCAACAACCCCAAGATCATGGGTAATTAAAATTACTGCTGTATTCATTTTATCTTTTAATTCTTTAATCAGCTCTAAAATTTGAGCTTGAATTGTAACATCCAGTGCAGTAGTAGGTTCATCTGCAATCAATAAATCCGGTTGACAAGATAACGCAATCGCGATCATCGCTCTTTGTCTCATACCGCCACTGAATTCATGTGGATAATTATCTACACGTTTTTCTGGAGAAGGAATTCCAACCGTTCTAAGCATATCGATTGCTTTAACTCTCGCCTCTTTTTTATCAACATGTTGATGTCTGACAATTGCCTCGATAATCTGATTTCCAATTGTATAAACTGGATTTAATGAAGTCATTGGATCTTGAAAAATCATTGCAATTTCATTACCACGAATAGCCATCATCTCTTTTTGAGATTTTTTTGTTAATTCTTCACCTTTGAAAATAATATTTCCATCCTTAACTTTACCTGGATATTGAAGCAATCCCATAACAGACATTGATGTAACTGATTTTCCTGAACCAGATTCACCAACAATCCCAAGAGCCTCGCCTTTATTCAGATTAAAGCTTACACCACGTACAGCTTGAACTTCACCCACGTGAGTATAGAATGAAGTTTTCATATTATTAACTTCTAATAATCTTTCACTCATATTTTCACCTCTCTCTACTTACGTAAGCGTGGGTCTAAAGCATCTCTTAAACCATCACCCAAAAAGTTAAACGCCAATACTGTTATAGAAATAAACAATGCCGGGAAAAACAATTGATAAGGATAAGTCCTTAAACCAGCAACAGCATCATTTGCTAATGTACCCCAAGAAGCCATAGGTGCATTTACACCTAAACCGATGAAGCTCAAAAATGCCTCTGTAAAAATCGCACCTGGAATCAACATCGCAAGAGATACAATAATTGGTCCCATTGCATTTGGAATCAAATGACGTACTAGAATTCTCCAAGAGCTCGCTCCTAGAGTTCTTGCCGCAAGTACAAATTCTTGTTCTTTAATACTTAAAATTTGCCCTCTGACTAAACGCGCCATATTTACCCAATAAACAGTACCTATTGCAATCATAATCGTTTTTAATCCTGGTTCGAAAATAACCATTAACATGATTACATATAACAGAAGTGGAACAGTTGCGATAACATCAACGATACGCATCATAATATTATCTGTTTTCCCTCCTGTATAACCAGCGACTCCACCGTATAACACTCCGATAACGAAGTTAACAATTGTTGCAACTAAAGCAATAAGTAATGATATACGTGCACCGTAAATAACGCGGATATATAAATCCCTTCCTAATGAATCTGATCCAAACCAATAAGTCTTATTGAATACTTTATCGTGAATATCAATAACATCTCCATCAACTCGAATCTCAAATTTCTTAGCATCAGGATCTCCTGATTTCTTCGCAGCTACTGCGAAACTATAGTCAATCACAACTTCTTTTCCATCAATTTCATAAGATCTATATTTTTGCATCATATCCTCAGCAGTCGGCTTTAGTCTTTTGCTGATATGACCATCTTCTGTTACTTCAACAAGTTTATATTCCTTATTCATATATACAAAATCATTATCATCTATCTGATAAATTTCCATAGTTGGCCCAATATTACCTAATTCAAGATTCTGATCAGAATAACTATATCTTGAAAAGAACGGCCCCAAAACCGCCAATAAAGTCATCAAAATAATGAAAAACAAACCAATCATAGAAAGATGATTTTTCTTAAGTCTTCTCCATGCATCTTGCCAATAAGTTAAACTCTTACGAGCAATAACTTCCTTATCAAGAGTCGACATGTCAACTTTTTCCCACATATCCGTAGATATTTTATTATTTGCCATAGTCTCCTCCTATTCTCCCAATTTTATTCTTGGATCAATAAATCCATAAGCAATATCTACAATTAAAATCATTACTATTGCAAAGAATGCATAAAATATAGTAATTCCCATCAATACAGTGTAATCTCTATTACCTACTGATTCAACGAAATGTTTACCCATACCTGGAATTGCAAAGATTCTCTCAATTACAAAGGATCCAGTTAAAATCGCTGCAATCATCGGTCCCATATATGTAATTACAGGAATCAACGCATTTTTAAGAGCATGCTTTCCAATAACCACGAATTCTGGTAAACCTTTTGCCCTAGCAGTTCTAATATAGTCTTGTTGCAACACCTCCAACATACTAGAACGAGTCAACCTTGACACAAAGGCAAGTGAGAAACCACTTAGAGATATTACAGGTCCGATGTAATGTTTCCAAGTTCCCATTCCATGTGATGGTAAAATACTTAATTTCGAACTGAAAACGTAAATTATCAGAGTCGCGATAACAAAACTTGGAACCGCAATACCGAGCGTTGCAAAAATCGTTACAATATAATCAGTCAATGAGTTCTGTTTTAGTGCGGATGTAATCCCAATCGGTATTCCTAGTACGATAATTGATAAAATAGCCAGTCCCCCAACTTTAGCTGACACAGGAAATCCTGCATAAATTAAATCATTAACCGTAACACCGATTCTTTTAAATGACGGCCCCAAATCAAATGTGGCAACCCCTGCTAAATAATCAAAATACTGTTTGTAAAGTGGATCATTTAAATGATATTTTTCATTTAATGCTTCTAACACTTCTTCAGGTAGCTCTTTTTCACTAGTGAAAGGTCCACCAGGAATGGCATGCATTAAGAAAAATGTAATTGTAATGACAAACCACAAAGTGATTATCATCGATATAACTCTTTTAAAAATGTATGAACCCAAATTTTTCACTCCTTTCAAAATTTTCAAACAATTTAACTTCTGGTTGGGACTTCATTTTTTAAAATATATCCCCCTGCGCTGTTTTGCACTATTTAAGTTTAAACCAAACATGCCTTAAATTCAATAAAATCAATGCTTTTAGCACTTTAAGAAAATGTAACATTTAAAATCAAGCAATAAAAAACCTCCTTAGTTATAAGGAGGAAATGTTTAAAAACTCTTCTTCTGTAATAATTTTGACCCCAAGACTCTGTGCTTTATCACGCTTAGAACCAGGATCCTTACCGACGATAACAAAGTCGGTATTCTTAGAAACCGACGAAGTTGGTTTTCCACCAAGTTCCAATATTCTCTCTTTAATTCCATCTCTCGTAAAAAACTCCAAGCTACCGGTAACGACAATTTTCTTATTTTCCAATATATTAGATTGATTTGATGCTTTCATATAATTTATATTAATACCGCTCTTAATCATTTTATCAATTATAATCAATTGTTCCTCATCGTTAAAAAAATTCATGATACTCTCTGCCATCTTCATACCAATCTCATCAATAGCAACTAAATCTTCTACACTGGCCTTCATTAATTCTTCTAAATTTCCAAAATGTACACATAAATTTCTGGAAGCAACTTTTCCCACAAGAGGAATACCAAAAGCATTTACAAGTTTGTCCAAATTATTATCCTTGGATTTTTCTATTGCCGACAAAATATTATCAATAGACTTTTCACCTAATCGATCAAGTTCAATAAGATTTTCCCTGTGTTCCTTGAGATAATAAACATCAGAAATATCTTTTAAATATCCAGCATCAATCAACTGAATGACAATACTTTCACCAAATCCATCAATATTCATGGCATCTCTCGATACAAAATGAATCAGTTGACGCGATGTCTTTGCAGGACATTTCTCATTAGGGCATCTAAGAGCAACCTCACCTTCATACTTGACGGTTTCAGTTCCACAGACAGGGCATTTCAGTGGCAATCTAAATACAACTTCCTCGCCTGTTCTTCTTTCTGTCAATACCCTGACAACTCTAGGAATGACATCACCAGCTTTTTGGATAATTACATGATCTCCAATTCTTATATCCTTTTCATCAACATAATCCTGATTATGTAATGTAGCTCTGGAAATCGTAGACCCTGCAACAAATACAGGTTTTAATACAGCCGTCGGTGTCAGCACCCCGGTACGTCCAACTTGCACAATAATATCTTCAAGAATTGTTTCTTTGCCTTCTGGTGTAAATTTATAAGAAATAGCCCATTTGGGACTCTTTGATTTAACACCTAATATTTTTCTTTTTTCCAATTCATTAACCTTGACAACTAATCCATCAATCTCAAAACTTAAAGATTTTCTCTCATCTGAAAATTTATCAACATCTCTAATTATATCATCAATACTTTTATAGTAAAAAGTCTTCGACACCTTGAAACCCAATGATTGTAACCACTCTAAATTATTAAAATGAGATTTTTCAAAATTCACTTCACTTAGGATATCAAATACAAAAATATCCAACATCCTAGTAGCTGTAATTTTTGAATCTAATTGTCTTAAAGAACCAGCTGCCGCATTTCTAGGATTTGCGAATTCTTTCAGTCCCATATTTCTTTGATTTATATTTAAATTCAAAAATTTATCTTTAGGAATAAATACCTCTCCACGAACTGTAATATCGATAGGTTCAGTTAGCTTCAACGGTATACTTTTTACCGTTCTTAAATTTTCAGTAATATTTTCCCCAATATAGCCATCGCCCCTAGTTGCACCTTCTACAAAGATACCTTTTTCATATCTAAGAGATACACTAAGACCATCAATCTTGTATTCAACTACATAAGAAATATCTCTTGTAATAGTTCTTGTTCTTTTATCAAATGAAATCAAATCCTGTTCGCTATATGAATTATCTAAACTAAGCATCGGATTTTGATGATTTGTTTGAGAAAAACTGCTTATCGCTTTTCCACCGACTCTATGCGTGGGCGAATCAAAAGTTTTCCACTTTGGGTTCTCTTCTTCCATCTTTTCCAGCTCTTTTATTGCAATGTCATAATCGTAATCACTTATAGTAGGTGAATCCAACACATAATATTCATGTTCCCATTTTACTATCTTTTCTTTTAAATCATTATATTTATCAATAGTATATTGAGTCATATCATTACTCCACTTCCACTAATGGGGCATAATCAATGTGCAAATTTTTAATCCCCTGATTTTCAAAAGCGATTGTCGCCATCTTGTTACCTTTTCCTGAAACACTGACAATTGTTCCGTTTCCAAAAATTTTATGTTTAACATGCATACCTGCATTGACCATTTTTAATACTTCAGCTTTAACAGTTTTTTCAAATTTTTCAGGACCCATTCCCTTACTTAAGAAATCTGCATTTGATTTGCTTTTACTTTTAGTGCTTTTTCTTTCATTTAATCTTTCGATTAAAGCCTCTGGAATTTCATTGATAAATCGAGATTCTATTGCATCTTTTCGATATCCAAACAGCATTCGCTGAGAAGCACTGCTAATAATTAGTTCTTTTTCAGCCCTAGTAATACCCACGTAGCAAAGTCTTCTTTCTTCTTCCATATCCAGTTCATTATCAAAGGCTCTTCCAGATGGGAAAAGTCCCTCTTCCATACCAACCAAAAATACTACTGGGAATTCAAGGCCTTTTGCAGAGTGAAGTGTCATCATAGTCACACCGATTTCATCATCATCCATTCGATCTATATCACTCATTAAACTAATGCTCTCTAAAAAGCCGCCTAAACTTGCTTCATCATTATCTAATTGATATTCTGCAACAGCACTTAATAGTTCTCCAATGTTATCCATTCTTCCTTGTGATTCTAAAGTGTTTTCTACTTCCAATACTTTTTTATATCCACTATCTACATAAATACCATTTAAAATATCAGTTACTTCATAATTATCTTTATCTTCTACATAGAGATTGACAGCATCATAAAATTCTTTTAATCCTACCCTCGCCTTGCCAGATATCAAATCCTCTTTATAAGCTTTTCCAATCATTTCAAAAAGAGAAATACTATGTTCATCAGCCATTACTTGAAGTTTTTCAATTGTTCTATTGCCGACACCTCTTTTTGGTTCGTTGACAACTCTCATTAAACTTACTTCGTCTAAAGGATTTTGAATGATTCTCAAATAAGCCAAAATATCTTTAATTTCTTTTCTTCCGTAGAATCCTGAACTTCCAACTAGTCTATATGGAATATCATGAGTTCTAAACCGCTCTTCAAAAACTCTCGATTGAGCATTTGTCCTATAAAGAACTGCAATTTCCTTAGTCGTATAGCCATCGTTGATTAAGCTACTCACCTTTGAAACCACAAAATCAGCCTCATTATACTCATCAAAAGCAGCATAATATTTTACCTTCTCACCTTTTTCATTGGCACTCCAGAGATCTTTATCTTTTCTATAGAGATTATGTTTTATAACAGCATTTGCCGTATCTAAAATATTTATTGTACTACGATAATTTTGCTCAAGTTTAATAACCTTGGCTCCTTTAAAGTCAGCATCGAATTCAGATATATTTCTAATGTCAGCGCCTCTCCAACCGTAAATCGACTGATCATTGTCTCCCACTACAAAGAGATTACCTTTTCCCTTGGTAAGCAAAGAAATCATTTCATATTGAGCTTTGTTGGTATCCTGATACTCATCGACTAAAACATACTTGAAGTGCTTTCTATAAAATTCTTTGACATCTTCATTTTCTTTCATCAATTTGATCACATTTAAAATAATATTATCAAAATCCATCCCATTATTTTTAAGCATTAGTTCTTCATATCTTCTATAAACATTTTCAACAGAAAAATCATTCGGATAAACATGTTTAAATCTATCAGGACTAATCATTTTATTCTTCGCATTACTTATTTTACTGATAATGCTTTTTATAGGAACATTTTCTTCGCTGATATTGAGTTCTTTCATACACCTTTTAATAATCGATTTTTGATCTGAAGTATCATAGATAATAAAATCTTTTTTGTAACCTATTCTATCAGAATACATTCTCAATATCTTAATCGCGATCGAGTGAAAAGTACCCATCCAAAGCCCATTCGCCTTATCTCCAACTAGATTGTGAATTCTTTCCTTCATCTCTTTAGCTGCTTTATTAGTAAAAGTTATTGCTAAAATTTGATTCGGATATACCTTTTCTTCTTCCATTAGATATGCAATCTTGTAAGTAAGTACCCTTGTCTTGCCACTGCCTGCTCCCGCTAAAACCAGTAAAGGCCCTTGTGTGTATTCAACAGCTTCGCGCTGTTCCTTGTTTAACAAATTTAAGTCCATAAATTACTCACCTTTCTAATTTTAATCGTTCTCATTATATCAAGCCAAGCAGTGACTAACAAGGTCATGCACCTAATAATTTATAATAATTTAATACCAGCTTTATCACAAACTTCTAAAGTCTCCGTATCCCAAAAACTGGCCTGCACTTCACCAATATGCGCTTTTTCTAAAAAGTACATACATATTCTAGATTGACCGATTCCTCCGCCGATTGTATAAGGTAATTTTTTCTCTAAAAGCATTCTATGATATTCAAGTTCTTTTCTGTCTGTAGCACCAGCTATTTCTAATTGTTTAACCAAAGTTTCTTCATCAACGCGAATTCCCATCGACGATAATTCAAATGCTTTTCCTAGTAGTGTATTCCAAAATACTATATCTCCATTTAATTCCCAATCGTCATAGTCAGGAGCTCTACCGTCATGGCGCTCCCCAGACTCTAACACACCACCAATTTTCATAATGAAAACGGCTTTATATTCTTCAGTAATCTTATCTTCTCTTTCTTTTGAAGTT
>LGOV01026672.1_pt1 | contig 13847 bp, 16 predicted proteins | sample 469881 | NCBI WGS metagenome assembly LGOV01 (sample SAMN03857199, study PRJNA290197) | marine sediment metagenome | biome: marine cold seep biome; feature: cold seep; material: marine sediment; isolation source: sample #5579, elevator 3A push core 41 containing 12 cm of sediment... ...
GGTATGTTTATTCAATTAGAAAATACTATAGAAGGTTTAGTAAGATTAGAAGAGTTAATAGATGATTATTATGAATATATACCTGAGCAATTAAAGATTATTGGTGAGAGAACTAGAAATGAATATAAGTTAGGACAAGCGGTTAAAATTAAAGTTACGAATGTAACAGTTAAAAATAGAGAAATTGATTTTGCGCTTGTAAAATAAGTAAATCCCCAAAAGGGGATTTATTTATTTAAATCTTAAAAATTCTAATCTGCTATAAGCAACAATAAGTTGGGAATCAATATTATTGAGTATTTCTTCTCCATTTACAAATTCAAATTTGCTTTCATCATAATTATAATCAAGTTTAGAGATATTTATACAATATAAATAGTATGTTTTTTTACTGTCTTTACTTGCTTGGCAAATACCAAGATTTAAATAATGACTTGATTTACTATCAAGATTTAAAATTGGATCAAGGTTTTCTTTAATAAATTCTAAAATGTCTTTTTCATCATCATATTCAAAAGATATTGAACAGTGATCGGGATGTTGGTCCCAATTATCAATTTTTTCTGTTTTTATTAAATATTCTTTATGACCTCTTTTATTTAGGTATGGTAAGATTATTATTTCTTTAGTTTTCATATTTATCACCCTCTCTATTTATATATATACCATATATTTCATTAATATAACAAATAAATGCAATTCTTGATTTAATTTCTAAGTTATGTTAATATTAAAAATGTGCTAAGAGATTGGAGTAGGGTTATGGAATATTATAAATTGATAAGTAATAATAAAAAAGCTAGATTTGAATATTTTATTAAATCTACTGTAGAAGCTGGTATTGTGTTATCTGGTACTGAGGTTAAATCAGTAAGAATGGGTAAGGCTTCGATTGCTGAAGCTTATGCTGAAATAAAAGATGGCGAAATGTTTATTAATGGAATGAATATTAGTTCATATTCTAAAGGTAATAGATATAATTTAGATCCTTTAAGAACTAGAAAGTTATTGCTTCATAAAAAGGAAATACTTAAATTATTTAGAATGGTTCAACAAAAATCATATACATTAGTACCAACAAAATTGTATATTAATAATGAGGGACGAATTAAAGTAGAAATTGCATTAGCACAAGGTAAAAAAATACATGATAAAAGACAAGTAATGGCAGAAAGAGATTCAAAAAGACGAATGCAACGTGATTTAAGTGAGAAACATTAAATAAGGGGGCGTACAGGTTTCGACAGGAAGATTGTTTACTATAGTAGCGAGTCGTGGTTCTTTATCTGGGGTACACGTTAAAAAACCGGGTAAAATATTTTAAATGCTAAAAATAATAATTTAGTTTTAGCTGCCTAGTTGCAGCACTGTTATGAAATGACTGATCCTATCAGTTTATAATGGTCACAAAGTAGGATTCTCTGTTAAGGTTTTTTCCGACTTAAAACTGAGTAAATTGGAAATAACTCGATTATTAGCTTGTCATTGGGCGAATATAAGGGCGAAAACTTAAAGCAATGTCTGCACTCGGAGAAGCTATTTTAAATGCCTTTTTGGACGTGGGTTCGATTCCCACCGCCTTCACCAAAAAATAACATTTAGTTAATAAGAAAATTAATATTATACAGTTTATGTGTAATATTTTTTTTGTTTTATTATTGGTAAGTTAAATCTTTAGAGAAATAAGTTTTTTCATATGAAAAGTGGGTATAAAAAACATAGAAATTTCTTATGGTTTTATTTTCGGAGGTTTATATGATTAGAAAAAATTATAATAATATGATTCTAATACGTGTAGAAAAAAGTTTTGATAGATTAATACCTTTTGCTGTAATTGGTTCTTGGCTTTCAGCAATAACTATTTACTTTAGTGAAATACCTAAACGCTTTGTTTTTCTTGATATTTTATTAGGGTTAGGTTTTTTATATATGGGAATTAGACGTAAACAGTTAACTATGGAAATGAAAATAATGATGACTATTTTAATGCCTATTTTAGTTGGTATATTTTCGTTTTTAGATGGAGGATTTGCTAGTGCTGCTGTAACATTATTTATTATTAGTAATAGTGTTGCAATTTTATTATTGTCAAAAAAGAAAAGTCTTGTTGTATCACATATTGTGATTGGAGTTTTCTTAAGTTTGTGGTTTATTTCATTTAATGAATTGTTTGGAGTAACAAATTCTATATGTATTTCAAAATGGATTGTGCAATTCATCTCATTTCTTTTCTATATTTTTGTTATGCATATTTTAACTTTTGGTATTCGTAATTATTTGTTAGAAAATATTGTAGAATTAGAAGATAGTATGGAATTAACGTATAAGCTTGCTTATTATGATTCATTAACAGGTTTAGCTAATTTAGCAATGTTAAAAAAATATTTAAATAAACGCATAAGTTCATCTTTTGAAAATGGATATATTGTTTGTGTAAGTTTAAAGAATTTAAATCTTATTAATTCCATTTATGGGAATGCTATGGGAGATGAGGTTTTAAAAGAGGTTGCAAATTTGCTTCTTCAGATAAAAGATCACTCAGAATTTGTAGCACGTGTAAGCGGAAATGATTTTGTGGTATGGGTAGAAAATGTGAGTCAAGATATATTAATAAATCGATTAAAACTTTTAAAAAGAAAGTTTTATATGCAATTTAGAGTAGTAAATATGACAAAAAAAGTGGAGTTTTACATTAGTTATTCAGAATGTAAAAAAGGAGATATTGTTGAGGAATCTTATAATAAAGCGATGTTAGCTTTGACTTATGCTAAATTACATGATAATACAAAATTTGTTGCTTATGATCAAACTTTAGCTGATATTGTACGATATGAAGAGACACTTAAAGAAGAATTAGAAATTGCTATTTTATCAGAAGAATTTGAGTTGTATTATCAAAATAAAGTTAATGCAAAGACTGGTTTGATTAAAGGTGTAGAAGCACTTGCAAGATGGGAATCCAAATCATTTGGTGTAATAGGACCTGATGAATTTATTCCAATTATAGAAAAAAATAATATGGCAAGATTTTTTGGTGAAATAATTATTAGAAAAGCTTTTGTTGAGTATGATGCATTATGCAAAAAATTTAATAATAAAGAGTTAGTATTATCACTCAATATTTCACCGAATCATTTAAATTCAGATAAATTTATGCCATTTATTGAAACTGCAATTAAAGAATATGAGATAAATCCAAAATTTATAATTTTAGAGATAACAGAAGCTGTGCTTTTAAAAAGTAATAATATAATTGTAGACCGAATTCGTGATTTAAGATTATTAGGTTTTAGTATTTCTTTAGATGATTTTGGAACAGGTTATTCATCATTAAATTATTTAAATAAATTTGATATTGATGAGATTAAAATTGATAAATCATTTATTGATCAAATAGGGAGTTATAAAAAAAATAATGCGTTATTAAAAACAATTATTAATTTAAGCAAAGAATATCAATTAGATTTAGTAGCTGAAGGCGTGGAGACAAAAGAGCAATGTGATTATTTAGTTAAACTGGGTTGTTATATTATTCAAGGATATTACTTTTCAAAGCCAGAGCCAATATAATAATTGGTTAGTATGATTTAGAGAAGGAGTTTGAAAATGGGGTATAAAAGTATTTTAGTTAGTAAAAATGAAAAAATTGCTATTATTACATTAAATAGGCCGGAATTTAATAATACTTTTAATGTATCACTTGCTACCGAGTTGAATGTCGCTCTTTTAGAATGTGAAAATGATAGTAATGTAAATGTGATTATTGTTAATGCAAATGGTAAGAATTTTTGTACAGGAATTGATGTAAATGATTTAGAAGGAAAAAGTAATGTTGAGTACTTACAATGGGTAGAGTTAATGGAAAAAATGAATATTACTATTGCTAGTATGGGCAAACCTGTTATAGCATCTATTCAAAAAATAGCGGTTGCAAATGGTATTGGACTTGTAGCAGCATGTGATTTAGCAATTGCTGCAGAAAATGCAAAATTTGGCGCTACTGCAATAAATGTTGGTTTATTTTGTATGGGACCAGCAGTTCCATTATCAAAAAGTTTAGGGCGTAAAAAAACTTTAGAGTTAATTTTAATGGGTGATATGATAGATGCATTTGAAGCTCAAAGAATTGGGCTTATAAATAAAGTAGTTGAATCAGAAAAATTAGAAGAGGAAACTCTTAAGTATGCAAAAAAATTAGCTGATAAAAGTCCTTTAGCACTTCAAATTGGTAAAAAATCATTTTATAAAATGGAAGATCTTGATTTTGAAAGTGCTTTAGATTTAACTAATAATCATTTTGCAACTTTATGTACAACAGAAGATGCACATGAAGGTGTAGATGCGTTTTTAAGTAAAAGAAAACCTATTTGGAAAAACAAATAGATAAAATATAAAAATATAAAGCTTTTAGCTTAATTAATAAAATGAGGAGAATTTATGATTTTATGCAATTTTTCAAATACCGATTATAGTCTGGAATGGTACGACTATAAATGGGGAAATTTAAATGCCTATTTAAAAGGCAAAACTGATGGAATAGAGCTTTTATTACATGGGAACTACAACATTTCACATATACCTGATAATATTGTTAAAGGTCTACATTTAAGTTATTTCCCTACATGGCTTAATTCGTATAAAAATGATGAAAACTATAGAGAAGAAATAATTGAAAAATATAAAAAAGAATATGAGGTTGCTAAAAAACTTAAAGTAAAATATATGGTTTTTCATATATCTCACGTTGAATTAAAAGATGCTTTCTATTTTAAATATGATTATAATAACCTAGATGTAATAAATGGAGTAATAGACATTGTAAATAGTGTGTTTTCAGATGATAGTGATATTGATTTGTTGTTTGAAAATCTTTGGTGGCCAGGATTAACTCTTCTTTCTAAAGAAGAACTTGATTATGTAATAGAAAATATTAATTATAAAAACTCTGGTGTAATGTTAGATTTATCACATTTGATTCTTACAAATAAAAATATTAAAAATAGCATACTCTATCATTCTGCAAAAAGCTTATTTAATAAAGATTTATCAGAAATAGAGCTAAAAAAACAATTAGAGCCTTTTTATAGGAATGTAACTGATAGTATAGAAGTAAAAAAAATTGATAAACTTCTTAATCGATACATAGCATTACAGCCAGGTGCAAAAGCTCCTGATTTTAAAGTATATGATGGGAAAGAAGTAAAAATGTTTTCAGACTATTTTGGAAAACCAATTTACTTATATTTCTGGATGAGTGATAGTGATGACTCTTCTTGGAATTATGATATTACTATTAAGTATAATTATCTAAAGAATAAATATCCTGAAATTGATTTCATTAGTGTATTCTTAGATTTTCCTGAGTTATGGGAATTAAATAAAAAAGAAAGTGGAGCTACTGGTATTCAACTTAGTTCTGATTACAGAATAATAAAAAATAAATACTTAATACCATATAGCTCAGCATTTGTACTTATTGACAAAAATGGAAATATTGTTGAGGCAAACACCAATTGGCCTGGTAGTGAAAAACTTACTAATAAGCTTAATAAATTAAAGTAGTTTTTGATAGGGTAATTTCAAAGGATAAAAAAACAGGGAATAGAAAAAATCAACTCCCTGTTTTTTATTTTAAAAATTTGTAAAAGTTAAATACTATCAACTTCTACAAAGAAATGAGTCCTTCAATATCCTCACATTCTCTATACTTCAGAATTACCATTTCTGATGAAGGCATTACTACCCTAATAGTAACACTTGTATATTTTCCTGCTTTAGAATTACGAGTTGTAATTACTGCCCCAAACTCTTCAAACTTTTCCTCAATAAGTTCAATACCATTACCAGCTGCAGGAACAATAAATTTGTACATATAGTCTCCAGGCCACTTACTCGTATCATCTAACTGAGATTTTAACTTTTTATAAAATTCTATTCTATCTTGCATTTTATATAATATTGTAATCAATAAAAGTGCCTAATTTATAATTAGAAAATTTAGTGCACATTTTTAAGATCACAAAAGTAATTAGAATTTTTATTCAATTCATTTTGAAACTCTATTATTTTCAACTCAACTACAATAATGAAGTAAAGGTTTAATAAATAAAGATTAATATTTTTAATTATTTGTTACAACCAAAATATAATTGACAAGCTATTTTTAAAATTGATTACTATATAAACTTGCTTGGTAACCTTTCTGAATTATTAACTAATACACATATATGCTTATGATTTTTAGTTATTATTCATCTATAGGTAACAGTGCCTATATTTATTAGCAAATTAATTATAAAAATAATGAGATTGTTAATAATACTCTACTCCAAAATAATGTGAAATTCACATATAAAAGAGTATTTTTTTATTATTTTTGCACCTTTAAATTTTGAGCGGAATTGAAGGTAGATAGAGTTATTATTACAGGTGGGCCTAGCACTGGTAAAACATCAATAATCAGCGTATTAGAAAATGATGGATACAATTGTATGCACGAAAGATCACGCGAAATTATTCAAGAAGGAATAAAAAATAATAGTGATATTTTACCTTGGCTTGATGTTTATAAGTTTAGCGAAAAAGTAATTTCTCAAAGAGAAGCACAATATCATAGTGCTAAAAGTAAAAACTCAAGCAAATTTACTTTTTTTGATCGTGGTATTCCTGATGTATATGCATATATGGAATATGATAAAGTTGATGTGCCAGAACATTTCTTAAACTTAGGGAAAACATTACGTTACCACACCAAAATATTTTTAACTCCAGCATGGAAAGAAATTTTCGAAAATGACGCTGAGCGTAAAGAAGATTTTTATAAAGCCGAACAACTTGAACACTATATACATAGCACATACAAAAACCTAGGTTACAATGTTATAATTGTTCCTAAATCCAATGTTGAAGAAAGAATAAGGTTTATACTAAATCACCTAGAAAATTAATATTGATTTATTTACCTGAGTTCGAAGATAGATTTAAAGATAGCGCCTAATAAAATGATCATAAGAGAAGTAAATAAAAAGGACTACGATTCTGTTTGGGAGATATTTAATAGCGTAATTCAAACAGGTGTACATATGTATTCAACCCAAACACAGAAAAAAAGGATTTAACAATGCATTGGTTTGCTCCTTATATGAAAACTTATATTGTTGAAGAAAAAAATCAAATATTAGGGACTTATATTATTAAACCTAACCAAATTGACTTGGGGTCACACATTGCAAATTGTAGTTATATGGTTCATCCAAATGCTCAAGGAAAAGGTATTGGAAAGCTTATGTATGAACACTCTATTAAGAATGCAAATCAACTTGGATTTAAAGCAATTCAGTTTAATATTGTTGTAAGTACAAATATAAATGCTGTAAAGCTCTGGGAGAAATATGGATTTGCAATAATTGGAACAATCCCAAATGGATTTAACCACAAGAAACTTGGATTTGTAGATGCCCATATAATGTACAAAGAACTATAATAGCATTTGCTAACATTGACTATACGTATTGCAGATTTATGTGGTAAATTGAAAAGCACCTACAACAATATACAATACTACATATATCCAAACCATTATAAAACACCAATAGCATAGATGCAAAATTTACTTCTATGCTATTGGTGTATTTTTTTGAAATTTTATTAGAAGTACTGTCATCGCATCCTTACAGTCCTGCTTTAAAAATGCTAAAAAAGAAATGAAAAATTTCTTTTAGTATCTATCCAACTGCGTGAAGGATTGTTGCACATCATTCCGCAGTTGTTTTGAAAATAGAAATAGAAAGCAGAAAAAGCTTTCAATTCTATTTATCCAACTGCGTGAAGGATAAAAGCGGCATCCTTTTTTCTTTTTCTGAAAAAAGATATAGCTGAAAGCCTGACCTGTAGCTCAGCGGAAGGGCACGCCCAAAACAAATAGCAATAAATTAATCAATCATAAATGTGCTATCATAAATCTTTTGCATCTTTGTAGTTGATGCAAGCTTCAATTAACGACATATTAAAGCAATATTGGGGATATGATAGTTTCAGACCAAAGCAGGAGGACATAATAAACTCTGTTTTGCTGAAACAAGATACTATTGCTCTTTTGCCTACTGGGGGGGGGAAATCTATTTGCTATCAGGTTCCTACTTTGGTTAATGATGGAATGACTATTGTTATTTCGCCGCTAATAGCCCTTATGAAGGATCAAATTGAAGCGTTAAATGCTAGAAATATTACGGCAATTGCACTTACTAGCGAACTTGATGAAAAAGAAACGGATATTGAGCTTGATAAATGCGTTTATGGTGAAACAAAATTCCTTTATATTTCGCCGGAAAAACTAAAAAACGAATTGGTGAAAACTCGTATTTCGCTAATGAATGTAAATCTAATTGCGGTGGATGAGGCTCACTGTATTTCGCAATGGGGGCACGACTTTAGACCATCATATTTAGAAATTTCTACTATAAGACAAATAATCCCGAATACCCCAATTTTAGCGCTTACAGCTACTGCAACAAATTTGGTTTTAAAAGATATTTCAAAGTTTTTGGAATTGACAAAGTTTAAAACTTATCAAACAAGCTTTAAGAGAGACAACCTTTCTTTCTGGGTTTTAAAAGAAGAAGATAAATTTTATAGACTTTTTCAAACTTTAAATAAGGTTAAAGGCAGCGCTATAATTTATGTTAGAAATAGACGAAAAACCAAAGAAATAAGTGATGTTTTAAATCATCACAACATTTCATCAACCTTCTACCATGCTGGTATAGAAAAAACTGAGAAAACTAAACGTCAGCAACAGTGGATGAATAACAATACTAGAGTTATGGTTTCAACCAATGCTTTTGGTATGGGTATTGATAAATCAAATGTAAGTCTAGTAATACACATGGACCTACCTGATAGTCCAGAAGCTTATTTTCAAGAAGCTGGTAGAGCTGGTAGAGATGGTAATAAGGCTTTTGCTATTATGATTTTCAATGATAATGATGTTGACAATCTAAAATCATTTCACCTTAGTAACTTAGCTAATAGAAGTATTGTTTCTAATGTGCTTAGCCTACTCTACCGTAATTATAGAATTGCAAATAATACTGAAGATCATAATTTATACGACTTTAATCTAGCTGAATTTGTTTTTAAGAATAATCTGAATTTCATACAGACTTATAACGCTATTAATATTCTAAGCAAGGAAGATATTATTTCTGTAACAAATGCATCATCTGTTTTTTCGAAGGTGAAGTTTATTGTTAACAACGATTATATTTTTGACTATAAAGAAAGAATTGAATATCTTGGAATTTTTGCAACATCGCTACTAAGGAGTTATGGTGGAATTACAGATGACTATGTAAGAGTAAATGAATTTATTTTTGCCGCAAGAACCCAAGTATCTCAACAACTTGTTAGAAACAACTTATTAGCATTAAAGAAAGATGGTATTATTAAATATCAACCATCTAAAAAAGGTCAACAGTTAAAGTTTTTGATTCCAAGAAATGAGAAGTATACTATAGGACGTATTTCAAAGTCAATTGAAGTTAGAAATACAAGAATAAGAAATAGGATTGAAGCAATGATTAGTTATGCAGGAAATAGTAAAACTTGTAGAAACCAGCAAATGCTTAAATACTTTGACCAAGAACATAGCGAAAATTGTGGTTTCTGCGATGTATGCATTACTAAAAAGAATAAAATAATATATTCTGAAAATATAGAAAAAAGTATAATTGTATTACTGAAACAAAATGAATTATCATCTAGAGAAATTTCATCAGCCCTTAAAACTAATGACAATCTTATACTGAAAGCTATTTCATATTTATTAGAAGAAGGCAAAATTGAGATTAGGGATAATAATAAATATGCTTTATTGTAATTTTGAAATGCTGTAATGCAGCTCTACATAACTATACAGTCAAACTAACTAATAGTTAAACCAAAATTATCGATAATTAACACCTAGCTCATCAAACAAAGAATATCTTTGCAAAAACTAGAAAATAAGAATATGAATTTACCACGAATAATATTTATGGGCACACCAGATTTTGCAGTTGCATCTCTGAAAGCTCTTGTTGAAAAAAACTACAATATTGTTGGAGTTGTTACAGCTCCTGATAAACCTTCTGGTAGAGGAAGAAAAATAAACACTTCGGCAGTAAAAAAATATGCTGAAAGTGTTAACCTTAATATTCTACAGCCTGAAAAATTTAGAAACGAGGAGTTCTTAGAAGAATTAAAAAGTTTAAATGCCGATATACAAATAGTTGTTGCTTTCCGTATGCTACCAAAAGTTGTTTGGGACATGCCGAAGTTAGGTACTTTTAATCTTCATGCTTCATTACTTCCACAGTACCGTGGTGCAGCTCCTATAAATTGGGCAGTAATTAATGGTGAATCAAAAACAGGAATAACTACTTTTTTGCTAAACGACAAAATTGACGAGGGTAATATATTACTTCAAAAAGAAGTAATGATAGACATTAAGGATGATGTAGGTATTGTTCATGATAAACTTATGGAAGAGGGTACTAATTTAATTATAGATACTGTAGAAGGTTTATATTCTAATTCTCTTATACCTTCTAAACAAAATGAAAGTTTAGAGCTAAAACCGGCTCCAAAGATTTTCAAAGAAGATTGTAAAGTTGATTGGAGTAATGATATTGAATCTATATATAACCATATTAGAGGGTTGAGTCCTTTTCCTGGAGCATGGTCAAAATTAACAAATGGAGATATTGAAACAGAGGTTAAAATATTGAAGAGTAATTTTGAAAAAGATGAACATAATTATGATAATGGAATAATACTTATTGATAAAAAAACCAACAAAGTTGCTGTAACTAGTGGTTATATTGATGTTCTTGAACTTCAAATAGCAGGAAAAAAACGTATGAAAACCTCTGATTTATTAAATGGATACAAATTTGGTGAAAATGCCAAAATGCACTAAAAACACTGATAATCAGAGAGTTTAACCATTGCATTATTAACAATTGTCGCCTTTTATCAACATTTTTGTATTTTTTTTAAGCAATTTCTTGCGTAAATGCCTATAAACTCTATATTTGTATTGAGTCAATTGAAAATATTGTTCAACTAACCTTTTAAACATTCATAATTATGAATAAAGCTGATTTAATCGATGCAATGGCAGAAGCTGCCGGAATTAAGAAAGCAGAAGCTAAAAGAGCACTAGATGCATTTACTGATAGCGTTTCTGGAACACTAGCTAAAGGCGGAAGAATTTCGCTTGTTGGATTTGGATCATTCTCAGTTTCTAGAAGAGAAGCAAGAGAAGGTAGAAACCCTCAAACTGGTGCTAAAATTCAAATTGCAGCGAAGAACATCGTAAAGTTCAAAGCAGGAAACGAATTAAACGAAAAAGTAAACTAATATCATCCCCTAAATTAATACTTTAGGGGATTCGTTTTTTTTATTTGAATTACGATAATGGATTATAACCGATGTTATTATCCATTATTTTTTTGTCTAAAAACTTGAAATAATAGTATTTGGTAATATTTGATTTTTTCGTTAAATTGTAGTATCAAAAAAACTACAACTATGATTAAACTATTACCAACCAAAGGAAAGCTACTTATCGCCGATCCCACAATCGACGATGATTCGTTTGGAAGAACAGTAGTCCTTCTAACTGAGCATAATGAAAATGGTTCAGTTGGGTTTATTTTAAACCGCCCTTTAGGTTTTAAATTAAATGAAATAGTTCCTGACTTTAATTGTACAGCCGAAGTTTTTAATGGAGGTCCTGTAGAACAGGATAATCTATATTTTATACATCAATCACCAGATATTATTCCAAACTCTATTGAAATATGTAATGGTATTTATTGGGGAGGTGACTTTGTAGCTGTTAAGCAACTGATTAACGACAAAAAAATTAATCCAGAGTCAATAAGATTCTTTTTAGGTTATTCTGGATGGTCGTCAAAACAATTGATTAATGAAATGAAAGAAGATTCTTGGGTAGTTTCGAAAGAAATAAGTACTCCTACTATTTTATCAATCAAAAGTAAAAACATGTGGCGAAAACAAATGCGAAACTTAGGTGGTGAGTATCAAATCTGGGCTAATTCTCCTAAAGATCCATCAATGAATTAATATTATCTATCAGTAATTTTAATAATCTACTTGAAACTTTTGTTCTGTATTTTTTACCTTTATATAGGTTTACAATTTGTATACCTATAATACTATTGGTAAGAAATACTTCATCGCAATCTAATAATTCATTTTTATTAATTTGTCTTTCCTCTATTCTATAAGCACTATCTTTATTAATAATTTTTATTAAAGTCTTTCTCATTACTCCATCAACACAACCATCAGCTAATAGTGGAGTACTAATTATTTTATCTTTAACCAAAAAAATATTTGAATTAACTGCCTCTGTTAAGCAATTAGCATCATTTACAAGTATAATGTTATTAATTGATTTATCTAGCACAACAGCCCCTGCAATTGAATGTAATAGTACATTATTTGTCTTTATCTGAGACAATTTTCCTATTGGCTTATGTATTTCTTCATAAACATCAATTTCATAATTGTTATTATCATTAATGATGAAATTAGAATTATCTAAAGAAGAATATTCAATTATAAAATCAGCGTATTGATTTTTATCAACAAAATAAATATCATTACTAGCCTTCCTAAAAACNNATCGTTATTACCTAAATTATGAATGTTTACTATCTCCTTTATTTTGTTATCAAAATAACTAGCTGTGAAAAAATCTGGAAGTTTCATTTTTACAACTTCAAGCGAAGAAATTAGACGTTGATAATGATTATCTAAAAAAATAACTTTTCCATTGAAAACTCTAATAGTTTCAAAAATAGAATCTCCAAATCTAAAAGCTCTGTTAGATAAACCAATAGAAAATTGTTCTTTTTCTATAATTTGGCCATTAAAGTTAATGTACTGATTCATTCTTGATTAGTATTTGTAATAATATTCCTTATAAATTTTTAGTGCAAAATTTTATAAATAAGCTCTTTCAATATTTCGCCAGGAGGTGTGGCGTTTACCCCTACTCCTTTTGCTCTTACATCAGCATCACGTAAAAAACTAATTACTCTTACAGCCTTTCGTTTGTCGTAGTTTTTTGCTGCTACAATATATTCATTTACAAAAAATGGATGTACACCAAGTTCACGAGCAGCATTACTTTGAGATTTATCCTGTATTGAATGCAGAATAAGTACCTTAGAAAAGTACCCGAAAATGGATGGAATTGTTCCTAGAATTGGATGCTGTTTTTGATTGTTTGAGAAATAATTAATAATTCTATTGGCTTTTAAAACATCTTTTAACGCTAATGCTGAATTAAGTTCAAAATTATTAAACTCTTTACTTATTCCTATATTTTCCTCAATGTGCTGAGGAATTATTTTTGTCCCTTTCTCTAATAAAGTCGTTAGTTTATCTAACTCTCCAGCAATTTTACTTAGATCGTTTCCTAAAAACTCTACAAGCATATATATTGCCTTCTGGTCAATGCTATAACCTTTACCCGAAAGTACTTTTGTTATCCAAACTGGTAATTCATTTTCATACTTTTTCTTACTCTCAAATAATACACCCGACTTTTTTATTTCTTTAAGAAAAGGTTTACGTCCATCAACCTTTTTATATTTATAATTAAAAACAAGTATAGTAGAACTCTGAGGGTTTTTAGCATATTCAGCTAAATCTGATAATTTTGAATTAAAATCTTGAATACCCTGTGCTTCCCTAATAATTACAACCTGATATTCGGCCATCATTGGAAAGCGTTTCGCGGTTGCTAATATCTCAGTAACATTTGTATCTGC
>LGOV01005276.1_pt6 | contig 13830 bp, 13 predicted proteins | sample 469881 | NCBI WGS metagenome assembly LGOV01 (sample SAMN03857199, study PRJNA290197) | marine sediment metagenome | biome: marine cold seep biome; feature: cold seep; material: marine sediment; isolation source: sample #5579, elevator 3A push core 41 containing 12 cm of sediment... ...
GAGTAGCTGTTAAGCATGGAGACCACCACCGGCATATCGGCCCCGCCAATACCCATAATCAGATGGTAGCCAATAAAGAACGCCAGCGCTGCGAGCACTAGCAGCGTCCAGAAGCCTGCCCCGTTGAGGTACAAAATCGCCAATAGCAGTGACAGCACCGCCGCTCCGGCGTTGAGCAAATGGCCGCCGGGCAGTTGGCGTGGNNAGCTTGCCGAACGCCACCACCGAACCAGTGAAGGTCACTGCACCGATAAAGATAGCGAATACTACTTCAATCTGCAGAAAGGTGAGCTCGTCAGGCGCCTTAGTGGCGACCAGCGCGGCAAACGCAGAAAACTCCTGCATAACGCCATCGGCCGCTTGTGCCGCCAGCACCCGGCGGCGCTCTAAATCTGCGCTCCAGGCGACAAACACCGCGGCCAAGCCGACAAAACTGTGCAGCGCAGCCACTAACTGAGGCATTTCGGTCATCTCGACCTTGCCCGCCACATAGACGCCGACACCTGCACCAATCACCATCATTGGGATTAACCACCAGTAGCCGCCAATACCCGGCCCTAGGGCGGTAAACAACACTGCCAACCCCATACCCACGATGCCGTACCACACGGCCCGCTTGGCTTTCTCTTGGTTACTCAAGCCGCCTAGCGACAGAATAAACAGTACGCTTGCCGCGATCGCCGCGGCAGATACGAATCCTTGACCTAACATATCGTCTCTCCGCCGCTTAGGATTTTTGGAACATGGCCAGCATCCGGCGTGTCACCAGGAAGCCACCCACGATATTGATGGATGCGATAAGCACCGAGATCGCCGCCAGCACGCCCACTACGGCGCTGCCGGAGCCAATCTGCAGAATCGCCCCCAAAATAATGATGCCCGAGATTGCGTTGGTCACCGCCATAAGCGGTGTATGCAGCGAGTGACTTACGTTCCAGATCACCTGGAAGCCGATAAAGCAGGCCAACACAAAGACAATAAAGTGCTGCATAAACGACACCGGTGCCACTTGCCCCAATAGCAGCATCAGCGCACCACCGACGGCCAATAAACCCACTTGGCGTTTGGTTTGCGCTTTGAAGGTGGCCAGGTCAGAGGCTTTTTTCTCCTCTGGCGTGGGCGCCTTCTCTTTCTTCTTCGGCTTAGCGGCAGCAATCGCTTTGACTTTGGGCGGCGGTGGCGGGAAAGTTATTTCGCCCTTATGCGTCACCGTCGCGCCACGAATCACATCATCTTCCATATTATGATTGATCACGCCCTCTTTTTCGGGGGTTAGATCGGTCAGCATATGGCGAATATTGGTGGCATAAAGCAGCGATGCCTGTGTGGCCATGCGCGAGGGGAAATCGGTGTAACCGACCACCACTACGCCATTATCCGACACCACCCGCTCGTCTGGCTTAGTGAGATCGCAATTGCCGCCCTTCTCGGCTGCTAAGTCGATCACCACCGAACCCGGCTTCATCGCTGCAACCATATCTTCCAGCCACAGCTTGGGCGCGGGACGGCCAGGAATCAGCGCGGTGGTAATCACGATGTCCACATCGGCCGCCTGCTCGCGGAAACACTCAAGCTGCTTTTCGCGGAACTCCGGGCTTGAGGGAGAGGCGTAGCCACCGCTTTCGGAACCGTCCTGGCTATCTTCGAAATCGAGGAACAGAAACTCCGCGCCCATGGATTCGATTTGTTCAGAGACCTCGGGGCGCACGTCAAAGGCGCGAACTACGGCGCCCAGGCTGGTGGCCGTGCCGATCGCCGCCAAACCGGCCACACCTGCCCCAATGACCAACACCTTGGCTGGGGGCACTTTACCTGCTGCCGTTACCTGGCCGGTAAAGAAGCGGCCAAAGTTGTTGCCCGCCTCGATCACCGCCCGGTAGCCGGCGATATTGGCCATGGAGGAGAGCGCGTCCATCTTCTGCGCTCGTGAAATCCGCGGCACCATATCCATAGCAATAACGGTGGCGCCCTGGGCCTTGCACTTTTCCAGCAGCGCTTCGTTTTGCGCCGGCCAGAAGAAGGCAATCAAGGTTTGGCCTTCCCGCAGCCGCTCGGCCTCTTCATCAGAGGGCTCGCGGACTTTAATGACAATCTCAGCGTCGTTCCAGAGCGCATCGGCACTGGCCACGACGGTAACGCCCGCATCACGATAAGTGTCGTCATTAAAGCCCGCCGCTAAGCCAGCGCCGGTTTCTATCAGGCACTCATGGCCCAGCTTCTGGATCTGTTTAGCGCTCTCAGGGGTCAGCGCGACGCGCGCTTCCCCCCGGGCACTCTCTTTCGGTGCGCCTATTTTCACTCTTGTTCTCCCTTGCTTAACCTTATTGCAGTGCCGCAGTTGCTCAATGGGCCTGCACCTTTAACGGCGTCCGTGATAACGCCTTAATAGCAGTCTAGGATCTAACGGGGTGGCTGCCAGATACTATTCAACCTTTGATACAACAGGGTTGTTTAATTACTACATTGACTAGCAGCACATTGAACAGTGTGCATGATCGCTCTCTCAACGTCTAAATTCGTTAGCAAACTCAGTAAGTGACTGATAGAGCCATGTGTTAGCAGGGTCATTGGCGTACAGCCCATGCTGAATCAGCGTCGTTTTCAGCGTCGGTAGCTCTTTAGGCGGCTCCACCAAACGCACCGGCAGCATAGCAACGAACCGTTCAGCCATTTGACGTGGGAGCGTCATGATCGCTTCCGTCAGCGCCACCACCCGCGCCGCGGCGATATAGTTGAGGTTTTTAGAGATGACCCGGCGGGTTAAGCCGTGTTGAACAAGACAACTATCGATATTACTGGGGCGCAGGCCGCTAATATCCGCCAGCTCCACATGGAGCGCATCAGAAAACTGACCAATACTTAGCACATCGCCCACGCGATCATTATGGGTAGCAGCCAGGCAGACCAGTTCCTCATCCATCCAAGGCGTCTGAATCACACCGCTTGGCAGCGCGCTTTGGCTATCCAGCCCTACCACCATATCGATTTGGCGCTGTTCCAGCCCCTCACTCAGCACATCTGGGGTAATCAGCTCAATGGAAAAGCTAATGCCCGGTGCATAGACCAACAGCTGGCTTAAAAAGAGCGGGTACATGACCTCTTCAAAGTAATCCGTGGTGGCGAGCGTAAAGCGTCGCGTGCTGTTGGCAGGCGTAAACATCGCGGGGGGCGCAAGACCTTGGCGTAGCATCGCTAGCGCCTGTTGCACCACGGGCAGCAGCTCAAGTGCCCGGGATGTCGGCTGCATACCGTTTTCGGTGCGCACTAGCAGCGGATCATCCAGCGATTCACGCAGCCGTTTTAAGGCATGGCTCAAGGCGGGTTGGCTTAAATGCAACGTTTCTGCCGCGCGAGTGACGTGACGCTCGCGCATCAGCGCCTCAAATACCAGCAGCAAGTTCAGGTCGAAATGGCGTAGCGAGCGCATAGTTTCTCATCATTCATGTTACGAATGATTAAATTCTAAACATTCATTTAATTTATTACTAGAAATTGCTTATTGTCTGCCTCTCATTCGCCCACCAGCGACTATCAGCGATAATCCAGCACTCAAGGAGAATCACACCGGTGACCCACCCACAAGCTATGTCTGCACAAACCATGCCCAGTCTTTATGGAGATGTGATTTCTACCTTTATGGGCGTAGCAAAAGCAACGGATCCCAAGGCAACCGACGCCGACGTTGTGGTGAGTGGCGTTCCTTTTGATTTGGCCTGCTCGGGCCGGTCAGGCACCCGCATGGGGCCGAATGCTATTCGACAAAGTACCGCTAACCTGATCTGGGAAGGCAAGCGTTGGCCCTGGAACTTCACCTTGGAAGAGCGCCTCAAGGTGTGCGATGCAGGCAACGTTGATTACGCCTATGGTGAGCCCGAAAGTCTGGTCGATAATCTGGAAACTCACGCCAACCGTTGGTTAAGCGCGGGCAAAAAGATGCTAACTCTGGGCGGTGACCACTACATCAGCCTGCCGCTGCTGCGCGCCCACGCCCGGGAACACGGCCCGCTGGCGCTGATCCATTTTGACGCCCACACAGACACCTACGAGCAAGGCACGCGCTTTGACCACGGCACTATTTTTCACCACGCTTTAAAAGAAGGCTTGGTGGTGCCTGAGCACTCGCTGCAAATTGGCATTCGCACCAGCTATGACCGCCACAACCACCCTTACGAGGTGTTGGATGCGGACTGGGTCAATGAACACGGAGCTGCGGCCGTGCTTGAGCGCATCCGTGCCCGCGTGGGTTATCACCCGGCCTACGTTACCTTGGATATTGACGGCCTCGACCCCGCCTACGCCCCAGGCACCGGCACACCGGTATGCGGCGGCATGTCCACCGACCTGATGCTGAAAGTAATTCGCGGTATGGTAGGCATGGAGCTGGTCGGTATGGACGTGGTGGAAGTGAACCCCGCCTACGATCACGGCGACATCACCTCGCTTGCCGCCGCGACGCTGGGGCTTGAGTTTTTGTATACCCTGGCGGCATCTAAGGGCGTTTGATGGTTAGCCTCCGCCATCTCTTGGCTTATGGTATTGAGATGACGGGCACGGAACAGACTATCTTTGAGAGGCCGCTAGCGCTTGATCAATGTCCGCCAGCAGATCGTCGATATGCTCGATTCCGAGCGACAGCCGCACCATATCCGGCGTGACACCAGCGGCTTTTAGCTCCTTCTCGTTGAGTTGGCGGTGCGTGGTAGAGGCGGGAATGGAAGAGCAGCTTTTGGCATCGCCGATATTAACCAAGCGAAGAATCAGCGCCAGTGCATCGTAGAAGCGCTCACCAGCGGCCTGCCCACCTTCAATACCAAAACTAAGAATCCCCGAAGCATGGCCGTTCATATAATGTTGGGCCAACGCATGATCCGGATGGTTTTCCAAGCCAGCATAATGCACCCAGGTGACCAACGGATGGCTTTCCAGATGCTTGGCAACCGCTAAGGCATTGACACAGATACGCTCGATCCTCAGTGACAATGTTTCCAACCCCTGAAGCAGGTTCCAGGCTGCTTGGGCAGAGAGCGCCGCCCCCATATTGCGTAGCGGCACCACCCGGGCGCGGGCAATAAAGGCCGCATCGCCCACATCGCGGGTATAGCTCACACCATGATAGGAGACATCAGGCTCATTGAGCAGCGGAAAACGACTGGCATGTTTAGCCCAGGGAAAGGTGCCCGAATCAACAATCACACCGCCCACCGTGGTGCCGTGACCGCCGATATATTTAGTCGCCGAGTGGACGACAATATCCGCCCCGTGCTCAATCGGCCGACATAAGAACGGCGTCGCCGTGGTGTTATCGACAATCACCGGCACCCCATAACGATGCGCCACCTCGGCGAGCTTTGTTAGGTCAACCACTCCACCCGAGGGGTTACCAATGCTTTCACAGAAAACCGCTTTGGTACGCTCATCGATCAGCGCTTCGATGCCATCCATATCGTCTTTATCGGCAAAACGCACCTGAATGCCTTGGCGCGGCAAGGTGTGGGCAAACAGATTGTAAGTACCGCCATACAGCTCGCTGATCGAGACAATGTTATCGCCCGCTTCGGCAATGGTCTGGATCGCATAGGTGATCGCCGCCATTCCCGATGCCACCGCTAGCCCGGCGATACCGCCTTCCAGTGCGGCTACCCGCTGCTCCAACACGGCACAGGTCGGGTTCATGATGCGTGAGTAAATGTTTCCTTCGACTTTCAGGTCAAACAGATCCGCCGCGTGCTGCGCGTTATCGAATGAAAACGACGTGGTTTGATGAATCGGCACCGCCACGGCGTTTTGTGAATCCGGGGAATAGCCATGGTGAAGAGCAATGGTTTCTGGCTTCATGAGACGGCTCGCTATTTTGTTATTAAGGTTCGCTATTGATCCTAAACAAGCGCTGCGGGGAAGGCCAACAATCGTTCGCCCTCCGATCTACCAGGTAAGACCAAACACACTCACCAATTCCACTCACTGCGCGCCACCGCGTCATGGGCAGGCTGGGATCCAGGTGCTGGGGCACACAGTTGCTGCGAGGCAATGGTCACCTGACTCGACGAGGGCCTTACCGCACCGATCAGCGTGTTCAGTGAACCCCAGTTCAATCCGCAGATGGTCAATAACGTGTTTGGGGATACGTCGGCTTATATCGGAGTCATGGATTCATTGTGTGTGGGTCTAACGCTGGATGCTGGCCTTTACGATGCGCTACTGGAACAGCTGGCTAATGAGATTGCGCGCTGCACCGATGCCTAAACAGCCTTTTTCTTAAACAACTTTCCAAGTTGATAAAGGTCGTGCATATACCTATCAAACTTTGAAACAAGCAGTGACATAAAGATAAATGCATAAATAACCAGCATGACGCTCAGGGGTTCGTTAAGCCAGGCCAGCAAAGGCGTCGATATCGGATAGCTAATCATGTAGATAGTCATGGCGGCTAATAGCTGAACCATGAAACAATTAACAATCACCAGGGTAATCAACGCTGCTCGTATATTGATATGTGGCAGCGTTGTTTTCCAAAACGGTAAATGGCGTACTTTTATGTGGCTTCTCTCCGCCCCATCTGGATCGCCGTTAAAACTCAATCTCCTTTTACGCCGCAGCAAAGGGATTGCATAGTTGCCTGCTTCCCCTTCAGAAAACGCTACCAAGGCGATATCCCGATTGAATTCAGGGCCCAAGGCATTGGCCGCCACTTGATCGAAATCTGCCCATGCATGGTTTTGCTGGGCGGTTTTAGCTTGGTCAGAAAGCACCTTTAAGCGGCTTTTATCGGCCTTCGACAACTTCTTATCATTACCGACGTTGATATTGTAATGAATTTCATACACCTGATACAGAGCAGCGGTCACGCCCACAAAGATCATCAAAAAGACAATATATATCAACATATTAATCGACACCTTTTAAATGGAAACGCACCTGATCAAGCGGAATATTTGTTAGTTTTCAAACTAACATTGTGACTATGCCTGCACACTGCTCATCTGTATAGGCTCAGAAAGCTGCTAAAAAGGCGGATCAGATCAACTGCCTGTTGAGTAGCCGTGTTCACACAAAAGCGCCATACCGAGCGCCAATCACATTGGCTAAGTGGAACTAAAACACTCCTCTACCAACGGCCGTATTGCCTGTATTACCGCATCGTTTCCATCAGCGGTTCGCCACCCCATTTCAATAGGAAAAGTGCGCAATGCCAGCGGAGAAGGTAACACTTGCAAACCGGTGAGTGCGGCGATAGCAGCAGCGTGCGATGGTATGGTTGCGATGGCTGACGTACCTTTCAGTAAGTACGGCAGAGCTGCAAAATGCGTTGTGGCAGCCACGACACGGCGCGACATCCCCCGCTCTGCCAATGCTTCATCGACGATACCCACAAAGCCGCCAGATGACACAAGAATATGTTCAGCGGAAACGAAGCCTTCGATATCAAGCGCTGCTGTCACCCAGCGCTCAGGATCCACTACACAAGCGTAGCTCGCCTCGCCGAGTAGACATCGGCTCAATCCACTTCTTGCCAATCCTCCGGAGCTAATCGCCAAATCCAAGCGACGTCCTGCCAGCGCATCAGCGACCATCTGGCTGTGAGTCTGTCGGAATACCAAGCGCAAGCCTGGCAATGTGTACGCCACACGCTCAATCAGACGTGACCCAATGGCGATTTCAAAGTCGTCGGAAAGGCCTATTGTCACCGAACGCCCCTCAAAACTTCGCTCTGAGGGCGACACCATGGCAAGGCTTTGGCGTATTTTGTTCAGCGCCTCTGACACCGCGGGTTTCAATTGGTGAGCTAGCAACGTCGGCGCCAGCCCGCGTCCGGTACGCTGAAACAGCGGGTCACCGTAAACGTCTCTCAAACGTTTCAGTGCTGCACTCACCGCGGATTGTGTCAACGCCAGCCTCGTTGCTGCGCGGCTCGCGCTGCCCTCTTCATAAAGCGCTTCAAACACCTTGAGTAGGTTTAGGTCAGTTTTGGCGATATCAATTTTATTCATAACAAATAGAAACGCATCTATCTTCATTAATATCGTTACAGCTTATAGCATTTCTTTGTCATTAACTTCTCACGCGTTTATTCCAAAGGTATCCAGCATGACGCAAACGACCGTTGCCGCACTCCAAATTGGCTCACTCCCCTCTGGCAAAGCCGCTACACTCGACCTTATCCTCTCCTATGAAGCCGCGATTATTGAAGCTGGCACTACCCTGGTGGTGCTGCCAGAAGCCGTTCTCGGCGGCTATCCCAAGGGGGAGATCTTCGGTACTCGGCTTGGCTATCGGTTGCCCGAAGGCCGTGATGCCTTCGCTGCTTACTTTGCCAACGCTATTGATGTTCCCGGCCCTGAGACAGAAGCCCTTACTGGCCTCTCTGCACGCACCGGGGCAACCCTCGTGGTCGGCGTTATCGAGCGTGACGGCAGCTCGCTTTACTGCTCGGCGCTGTTCTTGGACCCTGAACAAGGCCTTATCGGCAAGCACCGGAAGCTGATGCCAACCGGCACAGAACGGTTAATTTGGGCCCAAGGCGATGGCTCCACCCTAACCACTGTGGATACCCAGGCGGGGACTGTAGGTGCTGCTATCTGCTGGGAAAACCATATGCCGCTACTGCGTACCGCCATGTACGCAAAGGGGGTTGAAATTTGGTGCGCTCCCACGGTGGATGAACGCGATGTCTGGCAGGCATCCATGCGCCATATCGCCCATGAAGGGCGTTGTTTCGTCGTCAGCGCCTGCCAGATTCAACCCTCTCCCGCCGAGCTTGGCATTGAAGTGCCCGATTGGGAAAACAACCGCCCGCTGATTCGCGGCGGCAGCCTGATTGTTGGCCCATTAGGAGACGTGCTTGCAGGGCCGATGCGCGAACAGTCAGGTTTACTAACAGCGAAGGTAGATACCGCCCAGCTCGTTCAGGCACGCTATGACTTTGATGTGGTCGGACACTACTCCCGTCCTGATGTATTCGAGCTAACCGTCGATGAGCGACCAAAGCGGGGTGTCCGTTTTATCAACGGAGATAATGGACAGTAACCTACTTTTGCTCTTTGTCTGGCTAACCAAGACCAAACCGTCACGAACCCCGTTGGGCCAGGATTACATTGTAAGAGATGAAAGATAAGCTGGCTGGTCGATGATATCCGCTACGTAGTGCAGCCTCTCTTCCCATCCGTCTCGGGTGAGTTGACCTCCGAAGCACAAGCGCAAGGCTTCAGGCGGATGGTTGTCGGTGCTAAAAGCAGCGCTGGCAACCGCACTAACGCCATGTGAACGTAATTGCACCGCCAGCTCTGAAGGGTTCCAGCCAGAGTGCTTGGGCAGCTTAAGCCATAGGTGGAAAGCACCTTTGGCAGACACGATGCGCTGACGTCCCAGAATCTTCTCAGCTATCTCAAGACGGGCAATGGCCTCGATACGGATCGCTTTAAGCATGGCATCCGCCGTCCCATCGGTTATCCACTCGGTGATCAGGGCATCAATCAGCGGGCTGGACATCACCGAGGTGGCTCGAAGCGCGCCAGCGGTTCTCTGCGCCTGTCGCTTGGTGGGGGCGTGTAGGAATCCTGATCGCAAACCGGGACCGAAACACTTGGCAGTTCCCGTCAGATAGTAAGTGAGCTCAGGGGCCAAGTTAGCAATAGGGACGATCTTTTCTTCGCTGAGCATGGTGTAAGCATCATCTTCAATAATCGGGATGCTATAGCGCAAGGCAACATCAGCCAAAGCTTCACGACGCCCCAAGGGAATAGTCGTCGTCGTGGGGTTTTGGATGGTGGGATTAATGTACAAAACGGCCACTTGACCCTGCTTACAGATATCCTCGAAGGAGCGAACAAGCGGGCCATCGGAGTCACGCTCCAATGAATGCAGGGTCAGCCCGAGCTGGGCCGCAATAGCCTTTAGGCCGGGGTAGACCAGGCTTTCGACACAGATTAGCTGTCCAGGGGCTACCAACTGCATCAGCAGCCCAACCAGGCCGCTGTGAATACCGGGGCATATCAAGACCTGTTCCAGCGTCGTGTTGTCCAGCCGTCGATCCAGCCATTGGAGCGCAGCCACACGGTCATGGTGGCTGCCGCCAAAGGTTTGATAACGCAGTAGTGAGTAAAGATCACGCTGGGCCAACACCGAGATAGCGCTATCGCGTACGCGTTCAATCAAAGTCGGTATCGCGGGCTCAATCATTAGGTTCATGGTCATCTCATAACCACTGCTCGGCTTCACTGACACTGCCTTACCTTTAATAAAAGTGCCCGAGCCCGGATGCGAGTCAATCAAGCCACGCTGCTTAGCTTCGTTATAGGCACGCGCCGCCGTCGTGTAATTGATACTCAAAGCCCTCGCCAGCTCTCTCAGCGGGGGCAGTCGCTCGCGGGGCTGCAGCCGACCACTACCGACATCTTCAGCAATCAATTCAGCGACCAGACGATAAGCTGGCTGGCTGACCTCCTTATCTAAACGTTTTCGCCAGCGTTCCAGCTCAGATGTATGCATATCTTCCCCGTCGTTAAATAAACATTGTCACCTACCCTTCTTATCGCCCAAAACTTACCACTGATGGGCTAAAGATTGCACAAATAAAAAATTGATTGCATATGTACTTAATGGTGCAAAACACACTTATNNNCTTATAGTGCACAAAATAGGTGAAAAATACAGTTTTTTTGAAATATTAGCTTTTTTTGATTTTTTATCATAAAAAATTTAGTCAATTTTTAGGCTTAGAGCGATCTACATGATCGACAATTGATTGGATCAATAAGCATATCAATTGGCACGTCGATTGCTCCGTATTGATCGTACCGCTTGTGTAAGCACGGCGGTTAACGACTCTCCCACTCGCAATAAACGGAGCTTAGACATGCCTACAGTGACGCAACCACTCAACAAGAAAGGCGATTTTCTGGTCGACTACGAAGAGAAGGTTTTTGAAGACGTAAAAGCGAAACCAGGCGAAAAAGCCCTGGTAACTTTTCATACGGTTGCCTTTGAGGGGTCGATCGGCTTCGTGAATATGCTGCAAGCAACGCGCTTGCTGCGTAAAGGCTTTGAAACATCCATCTTACTGTATGGCCCCGGGGTCACTTTGGGCGTACAGCGGGGCTTCCCCACCCTGGGTGATGAAGCGTTCCCCGGCCACATGAACTTCAACAATCAGTTGACCAAGTTTATGGCCGAGGGGGGCAAGGTCTACGCCTGCCGCTTTGCTCTTCAAGCACTCTATGGTCATGGCGAACCGTCACTCATTGAGGGTATTCGCCCTATCAATCCATTAGATGTGCTTGATCTCAAGCTGCTTCACGTGCGCGACGATGCACTGATCATCGATACCTGGACGGTCTAAGGGGAGCAGCGGTCATGGCACAAGTAAACATGACAGGAACGACCATAGTGCGGGCCGCTGCCGCTCAGCTTTCTCCCGATCTTGAGAGTGTTGGCGGCACGCTGGTCAAGGTACTGGATGCAATCGACGAAGCGGCCAGCAAGGGGGCTGAGCTGATCGTGTTCCCCGAAACCTTCGTTCCCTACTATCCGTACTTTTCATTTGTCTACCCCGCCGTGGCCTGTGGCGCCGAGCACATACGGCTGTATGAACAGGCCGTGGTGGTACCAGGCCCGATCACTGATGCTGTCGCTGAGCGCGCTCGCACCCTGAGCATCGTCGTCGTGCTTGGCGTTAATGAGCGTGATCATGGCACCCTCTACAATACTCAACTGATCTTTGATAGCGACGGGCGTCTGTTGCTGAAACGCCGAAAGCTCACGCCGACCTACCACGAACGCATGATTTGGGGCCAGGGCGATGCCTCGGGCTTGAAGGTGGTGGATAGCGCCGTGGGCCGTGTTGGCGCCCTGGCCTGCTGGGAGCACTACAATCCGTTGGCACGTTATGCCCTGATGACCCAGCACGAGCAGATCCACTGCAGCCAGTTTCCTGGCTCGCTGGTCGGCCCAGTCTTCGCGGATCAAATTGAGGTGACCATCCGTCACCATGCCCTTGAAGCGGGTTGTTTTGTGGTTAACGCCACCGGCTGGCTAACCGACTCCCAAATCGAATCCATTACCCCCGACACCACGCTACAACGTGCTCTGCGTGATGGCTGTAACACCGCCATTATCTCGCCAGAAGGTAAGCACTTGGCCGAGCCGCTGCGCAAAGGAGAAGGCATCGTCATTGCCGACCTGGATTTCGCCCTGATTACCAAGCGTAAGCGAATGATGGATTCGGTGGGCCACTATGCCCGCCCTGAACTATTGAGCCTAGTCATTAACGATATGCCCGCCCACTGCTGCCAGCCACTGGCCACTTCCGCTCAGGGCCATAATGCCCAAGGAGATGAAGATGCGTAATCTCGCCGATCGCTCACGCTTGTTCACGGAACTTCAAACCCATGGCGTACGCCTGCAGGATGCATCACAAGAGCATGTCAGCCGACGGGGCGGCGCTGGCCCTTCTGACCATCAGGCAATAACCATCGATGGAATCACTATGATGGTGCCCGTCTATACCCAGTCGGCATGGCGTTCACCGTTTAGCGTAGAGTCATGTGATGAAGGGCATCGGCTAACTGAAAACACAATTCCTATGGCCGATATTACCTTTGCAGATACGCCCCACTTCTACGACCTGCAAACCGCTGACGGCGTCCCCTACACGCATATCGCCACATTGCATAGCCGCGATGTACTGGCCACGACGGTACTGCAAACATGCATCCGTTATGAGAGCAGGCGCAAAGCCTGCAAATTCTGCTCGATTGGTCAATCACTCCAAGCCGGGCGCACCATTGCACATAAGTCCCCAAACCAACTGGCCGAGGTGGCTAAGGCTGCTGTCGAGCTCGACGGTGTCAAACATATGGTCATGACTACCGGAACACCAGCCACGCCTGACCGAGGAGCCAGCGTCCTTTGCGAAAGTGCCAGGGCCATCAAAGCGGCCGTGGATCTTCCGCTGCAAGGTCAGTGCGAGCCGCCGAAGGATCCCGTTTGGTATGCCCGCATGAAGGAAACTGGCATTGACAGCCTTGGCATGCATCTCGAAGTGGTCACACCTTCGCTAAGAAAAACGCTGATGCCAGGCAAGGCCGAGGTTGGCATCGAAGAGTATATGCAGGCGTTTCGCGATGCTGTTGACGTCTTTGGCCGCGGGCAAGTCAGCACTTATATTCTTGCCGGGCTCGGGGATACCCGCGAGGCCATTTTAGAAACCTGCCAACACCTAATCGAAATCGGCGTTTATCCCTTTGTAGTGCCGTTCGTGCCGATTAACGGCACGCCATTAGAAGATCATAAGCCGCCCAGCGCCGACTTTATGGAGTCGATCCTGGCGCCGTTGGGCAGACGTCTCAAGCTCGCAGCGTTGCGCTCTAGCGATATCAAAGCGGGCTGCGGGCGTTGCGGTGCCTGTTCAACGTTGTCTGAGTACGAGCGCTAACAGCACGCGAAACGCTTAATAGAGGAGTGCCCGATGATGTCAACATCCGACGCCTATTCGGCCTATTCCAACTACCGGATCAAGTGGGCGAGCCTGCCTTGGGAAACCGATGAAGCACTGGCATTGCGGCGGCGCGTTTTCTGCGATGAGCAGGCAATATTTGATCAGGACGACCGAGATGCCATCGATGACTCAGCCCACCTACTCGTCGCTTTAGGGTGCACAGGAGGATGGTATGAGCAAGTGGTGGGGACGGTGCGTATTCACGAATCAGAACCTGGACTCTGGCATGGTTCGCGTCTTGCTGTTGACCCAGCCTTCCGCGCCCAAGTCCGCCTAGGCTCCACGCTGATTCGGCTGGCCGTCTCCAGCGCTCATGCATTGGGCTGCCAACGCTTTTT
>LGOV01020035.1_pt1 | contig 13810 bp, 11 predicted proteins | sample 469881 | NCBI WGS metagenome assembly LGOV01 (sample SAMN03857199, study PRJNA290197) | marine sediment metagenome | biome: marine cold seep biome; feature: cold seep; material: marine sediment; isolation source: sample #5579, elevator 3A push core 41 containing 12 cm of sediment... ...
AGAACTTCAAAATTATATTGATACAGCGGGAGAAGAAGGAACGGTTATACAATTAATTCAAAATGAAACCAATCAGGTAGAAGAAATATCACAAGTAATGGATCAAGACGTAACGATAAAACAATTAAAAACTGTTGCTTTAAACGACGAGAGAGATGGTTCAGTTAAAGTTGTGAGATTAAATACCTCAGGAAATGGACAAGGGATAAGTGATGATCATACTCAAAATGGTAATAAAGACGTAGAAAATAATACGGAATTAGCAGAAGGACAAGGAAAAGGACAAGAAAATGGGGAAGGGATAAATAGTGGCAGAGAAGAAAGCATTGAAAATCAAGTTAGAGCCCATCAGGATGGAGAAAGTTTTGTAACACTATTAGGAAATAATGAGAATGAAGTTGAATGGTTAACGAATAAAGTTGTTGCAAACGATGGAACCCAGATTATTGGTCGAATTCCCTATTATTCGGTAAAAGATGTTATTGTTCTTGTCCAAAATTTTTTATTAGTATTTATATTAGTTATTTTTAGTGTTTCTTTGATTTTTGCTTATTTTTTTGCACGGAGTATCTCAAAACCAATTGTTAATTTAAATCGCATTTCAAAAGAAATGGGGAGTTTAAATTTTTCAGAAAAATATCGTGGCCGACGCCGTGATGAAATTGGGCAATTAGGAGAGANNTTTAAATCAAATTTCAAAAAAACTTGAAAAAACAATTGAAGAATTACAAAGTGAATTAAATAAAGAACGGACTCTTGAAAAAATGAGACAACGCTTTACAGCTCAAGTTTCCCATGAAATTCAAACACCATTAACGGTTATTAAGAGCTACGCTGAAGCCCTTGAGGATGATATACTTTCCAATCGTGGCGAAGAAAAAGAATATTTTATTACAATTGAAAAAGAGGCGGATAAGATTAGTAGCATAGCGAGTGATTTATTAGATCTTTCTCAAATTGAATCCGGAGCGTATCGCATAAAAAAAGAAAAAACAAAGATTAATGATGTTGTAGAAACAGTGATTCAACGGTTTTTACATACGGATGCAGAAAAAAATATTCACTATGATAATGATTGTAGTGAGGGGATAACAATTGAAATTGATCGCTCAAGAATGGAACAAGTTTTTGATAATCTTTTAAATAATGCAATCAAACATGTCTCGCCCAAAAATGGATTAATTGAAATAATAACTCAAACCAATAGTAATGAATGGCGGTTGTCTGTTTATAATGATGGGAATTCAATTCCAGAGAATGAAATAGATAATATTTGGGATTATTTTTATATGGCAAAATCAAATACAAAAGGAACCGGGTTAGGATTAGCGATTGTAAAGGGAATTATTGAAGGGCATGGAGGATCTGTGCTTGTTAAGAATAAGGAGCAAGGAGTTTGGTTTCAAGTGACGATCCCATTATAAAAAATTGAGAGTTTAAAACAAAGCTTATGATATAATAAAGACAAAAATAATTAAGTTAGTTGGAGGTTGTTATGAGTTTGTTAAATGAAACATTGGAAAAAATTCAGCCATTAGATGAAGAAATGATGAAAAAATCAAAAGAACGTGTCGATTTTCTTTTAAAACCAGTCGGAAGTCTTGGTGTTTTAGAAGACATTGCAGTTCAGTTATCAGGGATATCTGGTGAAATGTTTCCAGATATTAGTAAAAAGGCAATGCTAGTTTTTGTTGGAGATCATGGCGTGTTTGAAGAAGGTGTAGCAGCAGCACCACAAGAAGTGACGGGGCTAATGGCTCATATGACAATTGCAGGAAAAAGTGGTGTTGGTGCGTTATGTAAGCAAGCTGGTGCAGATGTTTTTTTATGTGATGTGGGAATGGTTAGTGACGTTGATCCGAATTCAAATATTGTTATGAAAAAAATCAGAAAAGGCACCGCTAATATGCGAAAAGGTCAAGCAATGACCCATAATGAAGCAAAAAAAGCGTTAGAAGTTGGGATAGAAGAAGCTGAAAAAGCAATTAATAATGGCTATAAAATATTAGGAACAGGAGAAGTTGGAATTTGTAATACCACACCAAGTGCAGCAATTTTTGCAGCCTTAAGTGGGATTGATCCAGGGGAATTAACCGGAGCAGGTGCGAACTTATCGGAAGAAAAAATGATTATTAAAGCGCAAGTGATTCGAGATGCAATTATCCTTAATAAACCAGATAAAAACGATGGAATCGATGTATTAGCGAAAGTTGGAGGATTAGAAATTGGTGCAATGGCAGGGGTTATGCTAGCCGGTGCTGCCCATAAAATTCCAGTTGTTATCGATGGTTTTATTTCAACAGCAGCAGCAGCGATTGCGATTGCATTAAAACCCGAAGTAAAAGGTTATTTAATTTGTTCCCATGCATCAGCAGAAAAAGGTGCTGCTTTTGGTTCTGAATTTATTGGAGCAAAACCATTTTTAAATATGGGAATGCGTTTAGGAGAAGGTAGTGGTGCAGCGATTGCATTTAATATTATTGAAGGTGCACTCTATATGAACCGAGAGATGGCAACTTATGGAGATGTTGGATTAGGTGTGGTATAAGATTTATTAAAAAGCTCTTGACAAGTTTTTAGTAAACAGATTATAATGATTATTAAAGTTAATGACTGTGAACAAGGAAAGTAATTCTCAAAAAACCCAAAGAGAGCTGATAATGCTGGGAGTCAGTGGTGGAAATGAAAATGAAGTTCCCTTGGGAGTTGTTTTGTTGAATTGGAGGAGAACTCTTTATTAGACAAAACCGGAAGCCCTTATCGTTATTACAAGGGAAAATACAACCTAATTTATGGACGTATTTTAAGAGGATTTTAACAAATCAAATTAGGTGGTACCGCGAGAGTTAGACTCGTCCTTTTATTAGGACGGGTCTTTTATTATTTAAAACCGTTTAGAGAAAAGAAACACCATCAGGAATTTTGGAGGAAAAGAAAATGTATTGGAATAAAAGTTATGAATGCATGCCGAGAGAGCAATTAAAAGAACTACAATTAGAACGATTAAAAAAAATGGTGAGTCGGATTTATCATAATGTCCCTTTTTATCGTAATAAATTTCAAGAAGTGGGGATGATTCCAGAAGATGTGAAGACATTATCAGATTTACAAAAGCTTCCTTTTACAACGAAGGTTGATTTGCGAGACAATTATCCTTATGGTCTTTTTACTGTGCCATTGGAACAAATTGTAAGGATTCATGCATCATCAGGAACAACAGGAAAGCCAACAGTGGTTGGTTATACACGCAATGATATTGTAACCTGGTCAGAACTGATGGCGCGATCATTTATGGCAACAGGAGCAACTCCTCATTCAGTAATTCAAAATGCATATGGATATGGATTGTTTACTGGAGGGCTCGGGGTTCATTATGGTGCGGAGCGATTAGGGGCATCAATTATTCCGATTTCAGGTGGAAATACTCAAAAACAGATTATGATTATGAAAGATTTTGGAACGACGGTGTTAACTTGTACCCCATCTTATGCGATTTATTTAGCAGAGGTCATCGAAGAAATGAAAATGGAGCCTGAATCATTAAAACTAAAGATTGGAATTTTTGGAGCTGAACCATGGTCTGAGAATATTCGAAAAGATATTGAGAAAAAATTAAACATAAAAGCATTTGATATTTATGGATTATCAGAGATTATGGGACCAGGGGTTGCGATTGAATGTGAGTGTCAAAATGGTTTGCATGTTTGGGAAGATCATTTTATTCCAGAAATAATTGATCCCATTACTCTTGAAGTATTACCATATGGTGAACAAGGAGAGTTAGTGGTTACAACCCTTACAAAAGAAGGTATTCCAATTCTTAGGTATCGAACACGTGATATTACGCGAATTATTGAAGAACCCTGTGAATGTGGTCGTACCCATTTAAGAATAGCCCGATTGCAAGGTCGAACGGATGATATGCTTATTATTCGGGGAGTGAATGTGTTTCCAACACAAATTGAAAGTGTTCTTCTTGAAATCAGTGAAGTTGAACCACATTATCAACTTGTTGTGCGACGAGAAGGGGCATTAGATACACTTGAAATTAAGGTGGAATTAAGCGAAAATTTATTTTCAGATAAGATTAGCAATTTGGAAAAATTAGAACGTCGCATAAAAGGACGTGTTAATTCAACAACGGGAATTAATGCGAAAATAACCTTAGTTCAACCAAAAAGCATTCCAAGAAGTGAAGGAAAAAGCCAACGTGTTATTGATTTAAGAAACATATAGGAGGAAAAAGATGATTCGACAAGTATCAATATTTATGGAAAATCATGAAGGACGGTTAAGCAATTTATTAAAGATATTAAGTGATAATAAGATTAACATTCGGTCATTAAATATTGCAGAAACAATGGATTATGGAGTGGTTCGATTAATATTAAATGAGACAGATAAGGCGATTGAAGTATTAAAAGCGAATAATATTATGAGTTTATTAACGCCTGTACTAGCAGCAGAAGTGACAGATCATCCTGGTGGTTTGAGTCGATTAGTGGATGTACTGACACAGGCTAAAATTAATATTATTTATGCATATTCTTTTTTACCAAAGAATACGGACAATGCGATTATTATTTTGAGAATTGAAGAGAATGTTTTTGAACAGGCGATTAAAGTTTTGAATACGGTATCAGAAGTTGAATTGCTAGATGAAGCAACGTTATTATTAAAATAAAACGAATAATTATTAAACTTTGTATTGACATTTAACGTAACTTTTCGTAAGCTCAAAGAGATGAAAAGTTTAAAATAGGAATAGTCCAATTGATACAAAGAAAGGTACGGAATGGCAACCTCAAAAAAAGGAACGCAAACAAAAAAAAATATCATCAATTCAGCGAGAATTTTGTTTTATGAGTATGGGTATAATAAAACAGGGATTCAAGATATAGCAAATCATGCGGATGTAAAATTAGGGACGATTACCTATTATTATAAAAAAAAGGATGATATGATTACAGATATTTATAATGTGTTTTTTTTAGCACTTTATGACTATGTCTCAGAAACATTCGAAAAGTTAAATTTGTATACAAAATATTGTTATGCTTTAGTTTTGTATTATGAAATAATATTAAATGATGAAAAAAATAAAACATTATATTATGAAGTTCTTCAAAAGAATATGAACCCTCATGAGAGATTAAACATTACAAAAACATTAAATCGTTCATGCTTAGATTTTTTAAGTAAAAATTATATTGAAGCGGATTTAGAAATTATTTCAAGATCAGAGTATGGTGCAAGAAAAGAATTGTTTGTTGATTTTTATGAAAAAGAGATTAAGTTAACAAATCGGGGAATGATTTATTTTCTAATTCGAAATTTATTTAGATTAATGAATTTAGATGGAGAAATGATTGAAAATACCATTCAACATGGAATGGAATTTTCAAAAAAGAATAAACCGGAAGATATTAAATTTTTAGTATAATCAGAAATGTGAGTAAAGGACAATATTCTTAAGAATGCTGTCTCAGAGCGTTGATAAAACCGTCCCAACTAATTGTTAATCTGTTGTATGCTGGCAATTCGGACAGGCTACCGCCTGTTCGCCTTGAGGCACACATCATGATTTAACAATTATTGGTACTACTTTATATCTTTGTCTACAGTAAAGGACAATATTCTTAAGAATACTGTCTCAGAGCGTTGATAAAACCGTCCCAACTAATTGTTAATCTGTTGTATGCTGGCAATTCGGACAGGCTTACCGCCTGTTCGCCTTGAGGCACACATCATGATTTAACAATTATTGGTACTACTTTATATCTTTGTCTACAGTAAAAGACAGTATTCTTAGGAATGCTGTCTTTTATTTTTGGGAAAAAGATAATTGTAAGAAAGATATAATAAATAGGAAGCATAGATTGACAGAAATTGTTGATAAGATAATAACTGTCAATGAAGGGAGAAAAAATAAAAGATGACCATATTAATTTGTGATGATGAAAAAGAAATTGTTGAGGCATTAGAATTGTATTTAAAAAATGAAGGGTACGACATATTAAAAGCTTTTAATGGAAAAGAAGCAATTGCGATATTAAAAAAGGCAGAAGTACAGCTGATTATAATGGATGTGATGATGCCAGAAATGAATGGGTTACATGCGGCGTTAAAAATCAGAGAAACAAAAAACATTCCAATTATTTTTTTATCTGCAAAAACCGAAGATAATGACAAGATTATGGGATTGACAATGGGCGGAGATGATTATATGACAAAACCGTTTAATCCAATGGAATTAATTGCACGGGTGAAATCTCAGCTTCGTCGCTACACGATGCTTGGAGGGTGTCCATTAACTACGGGATCATATCAAACAGGAGGATTAGTGTTAGAAGATGATTATAAACGTTTAACCTTAGATGGCGAAGAAATAAAATTGACACCTGTTGAATATAAAATTATGTTTTTTTTAATGTCTGAAATGGGAAAAGTTTTTTCAATTGATCAAATATATGAGAATGTTTGGGAAGAACCGTCATATAAAGCTGATAATACAGTAGCCGTTCATGTTCGACGTATCCGGGAGAAAATTGAAATTAATACAAAAGAACCAAAATATTTAAAGGTGGTATGGGGAATTGGGTATAAAATTGAAAAATATATGGAATAAGCAATGCTTGAAAATTACAGTGTTTTTACTAGCAATTATATTTATAACACTTAGTTTAGGGGTGTTTATAAATATTATAAAAATAACTGCCGAAGGAATTCCAGATGCGACGGGATATCTTGAAAGTCAGGAATTAAAGGAAAAAGTTTTATCAGCCTATTGGGATATTGATAACTTGTATGCGTATTATATTTCAGAAGAAAATATCAAAAATGGGAATACCATTGAGGAGAGTGATCTGAACTATTATAAAGAAGAACTTATTTATAATAGTGAATTTATTAATGAAATATATGAAGGCAATGCGACTATTGATGAAATAATAAAAGATCCGCGATTTTTAGAAGAATATTCGGATGAAATTCAAATGGAAAAAGATAAAATAATCAGTAATGATGTGTTGTCTTTTAACAGAATTCAAAGTAAGATTAAGGGAATACGAGGATTAAATTATAATATTGAAATTAATGGTTTGATTTCAACATTTCCAGAGCTAAAAACATTAGAGAGTATTCAAAAGAATAAAGTTTTATTAGAATCAAAAAATGGAATAATAACATCAACCATAAAACGAATTGAAGAAGATATGAATTATGGAGAGGTATACAATCCGAATTATAAACTGAGCTTAAGTTTTGATGATGACGATATAAATAAACAAATAAGTCTATATGAATCAAAAAGATTGCAATTTGAAACGCAATTAATTATATTGAGCTTATTAATGCTCGGGAGCATCATATGTGTAATTATAGCGTGTATTGGTACAGGGCATAAAAGAAATAAAGAAGGAATAAACTTATTAAAAATCGATAAATTGTATTTGGATCTCCATTTTTTAGGTGTAGCCTTTTGTGAATTAGGGATATTATTTTTAATGGAGGTATTATATAGTCAAAATTTGTTGTCGAATTTTCTAATACTATTAGGAGTTGGAATTGGAGTAGGATTAGGTTTTAATTTTTTTCTGTCGTTGATTCGAATCATAAAAGATCATAGTGTATTAAAACATTTATTATTTTGGAAATTAATAAAAAAAGTAAAAAATGGAATCGGAAATATTTATAAAGGAATTGGGAGTTATTATAAAAAAACAATAAAAGGATCATCATTTGTTAAACGATTTATTATCTATACAGGTGTTGTTGTAGTGTTAAGCTTAGCACTATTCATTCCTTATGTTGGAATAGTTAGTGTTGGTTTAATTGCATTTATTCTTTATAAAGAAACTAAAAAGGTGAAAAAACTTGATTTGATAAAAGAAGGGGTAGATAAAATAAAAGAAGGTCAGATTGATTATAAAATAAATGATATCGATGGCGGATTAGGAGAATTAGCGGAAGGGATCAATGCGATTGGAGATGGAATAAATGAAGTTGTTTCAAAAGAAGTTAAGAGTGAACGGTTAAAAACAGAATTAATAACAAATGTTTCGCATGATATTCGGACACCGTTAACCTCAATTATTACCTCAATTGATTTGTTGAAAAATGGAAATTTGAATGCAGAAGAAAAAGAAAAGTATTTAAATATTTTAGAGAATAAAGCACAACGATTAAAAATATTAACCGATGATCTTTTCGAAGCCGCAAAGACGGCATCAGGAAATATTGAAGTAAATTTGAAAGACGTTGATTTAGAAATGTTACTAACTCAAGGGTTAGGAGAAATGGAAAAAGAATTAGTTGATTCAGGTTTGGAATTTATCACAAAATATCCAAAGGAATTATTAATAGTAAAAGCGGATGGACAATTATTGTGGCGTGCAATTGAGAACTTAATTTCAAATACATTGAAATATGCTCAAAATAATTCTCGCATTTATATTGATGTAGATAAAGATGATAAATCTAAACAGGGATGTATTATTATTAAAAATATTTCCGAAATGCCGTTAAATATTCCGCCAGAAGAATTGCTTGAGCGTTTTAAGCGCGGGGATGAAACCAGAAATAGTGAGGGCAGTGGATTAGGATTAGCGATAGCAAAAGATTTAATGGAAATCCAAGGAGGGAAGTTGAAAATTGAAATTGATGGTGATTTATTTAAAGTGATGTTAGTATTACCGTTAGTATAGAATAAAAAAAGACGGAAATGAGTGGAATACTCATTTCCGTCTTTTTTTTTGAGAGAAGATGTATTTAAATTTTAAAATAGAAAGAAAAGAGAATTAAAAACGTATTAAATTAATTAAAAAAAGCTGGGTGTAACAATTGTATTAAATGTAATGAAAAAATAAATTGAGAACTACAAAAGATTTTCAAAACCAGATAAAGGCAATTTCATGAGAAAAAAGGGAATAAATAAATCTTGAAATAAATGATAAAGAATTATTTCACAAGTGGAATTCATTAAAAAACAAGAAAAAAGGCAGAAATGAATACTAATCATAGACAAATGTTACAAGATGTTGCATTGATAAATTAAAAAAGATTGGATATAATCGTGAATGTGTTTATTTAACAATTGTATGGGTAAAATGATTTTTTATTTATTAATCCATCTAAGAAAGGACATAAGATGAAAATAATAGTAAAAAGATATCGATTATTAATTGGTATAGTTATTCTAAGTTTTATGCTTTGTCCAATAGAGGTTATTGCAAACAACAAAATTCAAACAGAAATTTTAACAATAGAATGGGGAATTGAATCATTAAATGATGGTGATATAGTTCCTTATTTAACGAACTATTGTTTTCAAGCTTATTTAATGGAGAATGAAAGTGTTATAAAAGAAGCATCATATTCGTATACAGGAGAATCTGATGGTGGTGAAAAATATGATGGATCTGATTTGCCGATTAAACCGGGAAATTATAGTGTGTTAGCATTTGATCCAGACCATCCAGAGAATGAGTTGCAACGACATTTTAGGATCCAAAAGGGTGTGCTTATTGGAATTTTTTTTGAAAATAGTATTTACAATGGAAAACCACAAGTATTAGCAGAAATAAAACCTTTAGTTGGTGGTGTAGAATTAAATCCAGATCGGTTGGGGATTCAATACCAAGGAATGTTAGAAAATGGTGAGATCTATAAGGAATCAAATGTGCCACCATCCGAAACAGGAAATTATAAAGTCGATTTTTCCTATAAAGGCGATGATTATTACGAACAGTATCAGGAGACGAAAGAAGTAAAAATAAAACCAATTGAATTAAATAATACGGAATTTATGATAGGACATCCGATTTCAAAAGTTTATGATGGAACAGTGAGTGTGTTATCAGATAATATAAAAGGTTTATCACACCCCCAAATATTAGAGCAAGATCAAACGGATATTAATTATACTTTTGGAAAGGCAGAATTTGAATCGAAAGATGTTGTTCCAATGTATAAAAACAAAGTAATTTTGACTGATGTAATTTTATCGGGAGAAAAAGCGTATAATTATGAATTAATTCATAAATCAGAAGAAGAGAAAAAAATAAATCAAACAGAAAAAAAAGATCAAATGAGCACCGAAATAGAATTAACGGGGGAAATTACCCCTAAACCAATGGATGTTAAATTAATTGGAGAAGATAAAGTTTATGATGGTTCTTCAGAATTAATCCAATTTACATTTTCAATAAATGAAGAGGATTTAATTAAAGGCGAAAGATTAAAAGTTGACGTTACAGATGCTTTTATGCCCTGGTATGGAAAAGTGACAGAAATGCAAAAAGATGTTGGTGAGTATTTTGTTTGGGCATCAACTGGAATGTATTTTGTTGGAAATGACAAAACAAATGATACTAATTATGTGATTAAAAATCAATTGATTTCATCCATAAATACATATAAGATAATGCCCGCAAAAATTATTCTGAAGTCGCATTATGTATCAAAATTTCAAGGAGAAAAAGATCCAATATTAGATTATTCAGTATTTAGAATAACGGATGAGAACCAAGAAATTTTAGGTTTATATGGTTCGGATATTTTATATGGGGAACTTGAAAGAGACCCAGGAGAAGCGATTGGAAATTATTCGGTTTATTTAGGAACCCTCCAGAATCCAAATTATAGGATTGCTATTGAAAATGGTGAGAATAAATTTGAAATTTTAAAACAAGAAAACAACGCCTTGACGGACAAAAACATACGATCAGGTAGAAGGAATGCCGATAGTACATATGTAGAAGAAACAGAAAAAAATAATATGGGCTTATGGTCAACAATAGTGATTAGCTTAATTGCGATTGTTGGTGGGTACTTTTTCACAAAAATGAGTGATGTATAAAAATTAATAAAGATCTTTAAAAAATAAGATAAAGAAAAGGGGCTGTAGCAGCCCCTTTTTAATTGCAAAAAATAAAGAATTTAGTGTGTAAATCCATAGGCTCCAATATTTTCATTGGATTTGATATGAACAATAATATGAGTAGCATTAAGAGCAGTAATACATTGATGTAAATCGAAAATGAAAAGAGAATCTAATTGTATGCTTAAGTTTTGTAAAAAATAAGGATGAATTAGTTATGAATTGTAAAAAAACATTGCGAGAATGAACATGTTTGAAATGAAAAAATCCATCATCTTAATATGAATTACAGATGAAAATTGAAAGAATAAACAAATCAATTGTGTTAAATTTAATCAAGACTTAGCTGAAAAATGATTGACAATAAAGTGACAAAAAGCTATAGTTAATATAGAATATGAGATAAAAATATTAACTGTTTCTTTTGTTAGGTGAGGCTCCTATACAGATATGACTGATGCCCGGAAACATCGAGAGATGCCAAGGGGTTAACAGGTACTATCGAGTTAAGGTTTTACTTAATGCAGTTGGGATTAACCCTATGCTGTATAGTGCCAAAACTGAACGAATAGGGGAATCATTATTTTTGCTGTGCAAAAACCTCCTAAATCAGTGGTGGTTTTTTTTATTTTAAATAAGATATAAAGGAGTGAGATAGGATGGACGCAGACCCTGGAGAGAAGCGTAGTATACAAATGAAGATAAAAATGAGCGCCCAAAATATCATAAAGATCATCGGTTGCTCTTAAGTAAGGAGAAAAACAATGATTAATATCTATAAAACGATTGATGGAAAAATAGAAGAAGTTGAAACGATTGAAAAAAATAGCTGGATTAATATGGTTAATCCAACAGAAGAAGAATTGAAATTTATTATGCAAAAACTAGAGGTAGAACCTGATTTTCTTAGAGCGGCTCTGGATGAAGAAGAAATTTCACGAGTTGAATTAGAGGATAATAATCAGGCATTAATAACCATTGATGTTCCAGTTGTTCAAAAAGATACAGAAATGGTTCTTTATACAACGATTCCGGTTGGAATTATTCAAACGGAGCATAATATTATTACCGTTTGTTTAAGAGAAAATACCTTGATTGATGATTTTGCAAAAGGACGCATAAAGAATGTTTATACAAATTTAAGAACCCGATTTATTTTTCAAATACTTTATCGGGTAGCCAGCCGATTTTTAGTGTATTTGCGACATATTAATCGCATGAGTATAGATATTGAACGAGAATTACACCGATCAATGAAAAATAAAGAGCTCATTCAATTATTAGATTTAGAAAAAAGTTTAGTATTTTTTTCAACCTCATTAAAAGCTAGTCAATCTGTTTTAGAAAAACTTCAACGTGGAAGAATTATAAAATTGTATGAAGAAGATAAAGAATTGCTGGAAGATGTATTGATTGAAGTTCAGCAAGCAATTGAGATGTCAAATATTTATAGTAATATATTAAGCGGAACAATGCATGCATTTGCATCAATTATTTCAAATAATTTAAATATCGTAATGAAAATATTAACATCATTAACTATACTAATGTCTATTCCAACAATGATTGCAAGTTTTTATGGAATGAATGTGCACGGAATACCGTTACCTAATTTCTGGATTATTATAAGCATATCAATTGGCATTACAGCCATTGCAGCATTTGTTTTGTTTAGAAAGAAAATGTTTAGTTGAATTTGTTGAAAAATTATCATTGACAAAGTTTTTTTAGAGGGTGTATACTATAGACAAATAAATAGTCTGTTTCAGGGCGAGGTTTAATTCCTCACCGGTGGTGATATGCGAAAAGCATTAAGTCCACGAGCCGAAAGGCCGATTTGGTGTGAATCCAAAACCGACGGTATAGTCCGGATGAAAGAAATGACGTATGAGATAATGCGCACAAAGTCCTTGGGAAATTTTCCGAGGGCTTTTATTGTTTTCTGAACAGACAATAAGGAGGATTTTGATGAAAATCAAAACAAAACAATTGACACAGATGGCAGTATTGGCAGCAATGTCAATATTATTGGTAGCGCTGATTCGGTTTCCAATTTTTCCAACCGCACCATTTTTAGAGTATGATCCGGCAGATATTCCAATTTTTATTGGAACGTTTATGTTTGGGCCATTAGGTGGCTTGATTTTAACTGGCGTTGTTTGTGTATTGCAAGGATTAACGGTTAGTTCAGCAAGTGGAATTATTGGGATATTGATGCATTTTTTTGCAACAGGTTCTTTTGTATTAGTTGCAGGAAATATTTACAGAAAACATCGCACACGAAAAGGTGCAATGGTTGGATTAGTATTTGGAATAATAACAATGACAATTGTGATGGTGATTTGGAATATTGTATTAACTCCATTTTTCTTAGGTATACCAGTGGAAGCAGTTCTTCCAATGATTCTTCCAATTATTGTACCATTTAATATTTTAAAAGCCGGGGTAAATTCTGGTATTACATTTGTTGTTTATAAATCAATAAGTAAGGTTTTAGGATTAGAAATCAAAGAAAATACTTTAGTGGAAGCAGATGTTAAATCATAAATAATATCATAAGTGTGTTTTTAATAAAAAGAAGTTTTTAAACTTCTCAAAGCGTTGACAAACCCAGTCCTGACTAATTGTTAATCTGTTGTGTGCTGGCAGGGCGAACAGGCTATCGCCTGTTCGCCCTGANNGATGTAACAATTGTCGGGACTATTGTATGTATTTGTCTACAGTCTGAGAAGTTTTTAATCTTCTTATTATTTTTTTAATTCAAAATAAAAAAAGTAATAAGAATATAAAAATGGTTTTTAACGAAGAAGACAACAGTGATAAAGTGGTGAAATGCGTGTGATGGTGAGAAAGAGAACCAGATAAAAAGGAATATAATAAATAATGATAAAAGCGTTGACAAGGATTAAAATGAAGCGTATACTAATGAAG
>LGOV01004901.1_pt2 | contig 13776 bp, 13 predicted proteins | sample 469881 | NCBI WGS metagenome assembly LGOV01 (sample SAMN03857199, study PRJNA290197) | marine sediment metagenome | biome: marine cold seep biome; feature: cold seep; material: marine sediment; isolation source: sample #5579, elevator 3A push core 41 containing 12 cm of sediment... ...
TTTGTAAATCCATCTAATTGAACTGATAGCTCTCTTATTTTGGGTTCCGGAATTACAATATCACCCACTCCAAAATCTACATCAAATGGAGTTTTGGTATTGCCTATTAGACCAATCATTTTTATTCTAGCACCATGATATTCTTTATGTTCAGTGATTGATTGAATACTCTTAACACTAAACTCTATAAAATCATTTTCAGTCTTCTCATTTATTATCTCACTAACCATGTTTAACATTTTTTCGTTTTCATTAGATTGATTTCTCATTAGAAAATCAATATCCATTGTAGGCCTACTCTCAAAATTAGTTATTGAAAATAGAAACAATCCGCCTTTTAATATCAAATCATTTTTGTATTCAGATTGACTTAACCTTCTTAAAAATTCCTCTTGGCAGAACAATTGCAAAATCAATTGAAATGAGAACTTTGATTTCCTAGATTTGTTTTTAAGCTTTTGTATTATTGATTTTTCAACATCTGTCATAGCCACATCCCTATCATAATATTAACTTTATTTTCGCCTCTCATTTGTTTTGCATATTCCATAAGATTTGAAGTGTTTTTTTTAGGATCAATAACGTAGTTCTTAATTGATTGATTCACTAATTCTTTATCCATTTTATTCGCATGTCTAATAACATCACAGATTGTTCTATCTCTATCAAAGATGCTAATTTCTTGTCCTTCATAATAAGTTTTAGTTTTGCCAATACTCATATATTTTTTTTCAATATAATGAGGTTTTACTTTTGGATAATCTATATTAAATCTTGGTCTTGCGCTGCCTCTTGCAACAGCAAGATGCCACTCATTAGGAGTTCTATCAATATATCCATAAATAAAAAGCGCTGAATCTAGATATACCACCGCATCTGGAAAAAGTTTTGTTATTATGGTCGCATCGGAAACAAATTCTTCATTTTGCCATTCATAATAACCTCTCTTTAGCTTAACAATTATATCCTCATTAACTAACTCTTTAAGTATTCCATGATGATAGCCTGCTTCTTGAAATTCAGATGTTTTTAATACACCACCATGCAAATCAAATATTTTTTTATAGTCTTTATATTTTTCCATCGCGAAACTATCTCCTTTTTAATCAACTAGTGTACAGTTATGATTAAATTATACCTTGATAATAGATTGCGGTCAATCAAAAATGTCTACATCAAATTAATTATGTAGACATTTTTAAACATAGCTCTATTCATTTTATAAATTCAACTTAACCCATTAAATTCATTCCCACTTGTAACTATCTACTCACCAACATGTTCCTACATTTATATCCTAAATTCCAATCTAATATCCGAATGTCTCATTGTCTGTATCTGCCACCATCAAGATATTAAGCGTGAACACCTAGTTAATGTTGTAATATCCAATAACTATAAAAATCTCATAACGATATCCTTGAAATTAGCAGGATAGTCATGTCCCAAACCGTCAATGAAATTCACGTCAATCTTTAAACCAAGTTCTTTAGCTTTAGACTCAAACTTCAAACATTGAGGCAAGCAGTCTTCATCTTCACTACCACAAATAATTAGTACTTCAATATCCTTCGTGACTAGATTACTAATAATACCCTCAATATCTTCTTCAATACACGGAATCCACGGAGATTGCAAGATGACCTTATCACATTCAATAGTAGTCTCACTTAAAAATCTAAGAATAGTATTGCACCCTGCTGAAAAACCACCCAATACCTTAGTACTATAACTATCCCAAGAAATTGAAGTAATAGCATTCTCTAATTGAGTTGGACCATTACCTTCATCTTCCCATCTAAATAATTGGTATGAGTCAATTTCTTCAGATTGTAAATATTCAATCTGATAAATTGGCACTTTAAGTACAGACCAATACTCTTCACTAATTCTGTTGTTCTGCTGATTCCCATGTAAGACAGTAATAATATTATCCGACACTTTATTCTTCCATGTAAAAACCGATTCAACTGTTTCTTGTGCTTCCATAAATTTAACATTAGATAATTCAGAATACTTCACAAATCTCTGATCATCTCTAATGCTATCTAAATCCTCATCTTCAAATACTTCTGGTCTATACCAAAGACCTTTAGTTTCAATAGCTTCTTCCATCCAATCAAGTGATTCGATTGGTTTATCAGATGTAGCAGCTAAACAATATAAAAAGTTATACACTTGGCTAGTCCTATCATCTATTAGATCCATCTTAGACACTAAAAATTCATATGCCTCTAAAGTTCCGTCATCATTAATAAGATCAAGTGTTTCATTTAATAATTGTGATTCATTCATATCTTAAACCTCTTTCAGGCAAAATTATTTATGTCATTCTTTCATTAACTAAGCTTTGGATTTCACTTAACTATAATATTAGCGATATTCAATTTATCTAACATCAACAACATTATATCATATTAACAAATCAACTTTTATTAAATTCTACATTCGTCCATTTCATCTATCTTATTCTCATCTTCCACTTTAACTTCAACATTTTCCTTATCCATATTCAGTTCACTATTCAGCTCTAATTGTCGTTTTAACAACATTTCTAGCTTTTCTTTATGAATAAACGACTTCTTAAATTCTTCCTTTGCCTGATTTTGATTTCTACTAATTTCATCAATCTTTATTTCGGCATTTTCTACTTGTTTCTCAAGTCCTTTAAGGATATTTTCAAGTTTGACTATATTGCCATGCGTACTATCTTATAACTCCCGTGCCGTGAATCAACATTCGGACATTCTAAAAAACGATAATCTTAAAAGCTTATCTTAAAATATCACCATTAATTGACAGCATCATTAAATTCTAAATTATGCATGGAGTAAGCATTCAACCCATATTTTATATTACACATGTAACAATTTTATTTTAAAAAATAAAGCAATTCATCCCCCATTAAAATAGGGAGGATTCTCGCCCATAATTTCCTAAAAAACATGATCTTTAAAGATTGAATATGCTACATAGATTAGTAAAAAGGCCATTATTGCATTAAACCATTTTATCAGTTTGTCGTTCTTGATTACATCACTGAAGCAAGAGCCAATTAGTGCATAACTAAAGGGAGCAGAGCTCGCCATAAGTGCAAGCATTAAGGATACACCAAATACTTTTACTCCAACAATATTGTTTGCAGGGAAATAGATCGTTGCAATCGGAAGAGTTGCCAGCGCAGCTTTAGGATTCATAATTTCCATAAAAAATCCATCTTTAAATGTTAATATCTTAGTATTCTTCTCTTCATTTGGAAAGACATTAGACTTAATGATTTTAAAAGCTAAATATAATATATAAGTTGAACCTACAATACTGATATATAGCAAATAATCTTTTTTTATTACTTTCTCCCCAGTATATCCAAACACAAGCAGCAAGATTAGAAAAGCAACTCCAACACCAACAAAAAAACCTTTTGAATTACTGATTTTATTGCTCACGCCTTGATTCATCCCTAAGAAGTTAATCGGTCCTGGCGTATAAATTACACTGATCGAATATAGAATCATTGCAATCAATTTTTCTCCTCCTTTTACTTATCTTTACAAAACAATTATAATCCTAATTCTTCGTCTACGATAATGACTTTTATACGACCTTTAGGATAAGATCTTTCAGTTATCAACCACGAATTGCAGATTCTATCAGGACTATTACAATTCACGCACTTCCCTGTACTCTGGCACGGAACATTTAACTCAGGATGTTTAGCGGCATTCAATGGTGCAATTCTTTTAACCCTTGCCATCCCCGCTTCAATGGTATCTACAATCTTGTTTTTACCTACTACAATCAACACTTTTCTAGGTCCAAAGGTAATCCCTGCAATCCTGTTCCCAATCATATCTAAGTTTATCAGGCAACCTGATGTAGTAATTGCATTTGTGCCAGTAATAAATAAATCAACATGGAGAGCCTCTTTTCTTGCTTGAATCTGCTCCCGCCAAGATAAATCACTGCCAGATGTTTCTATCAATTTTATATCTTCACTATGTCTCAATTCTTTAATACTCCCAGTTGATTGTACTGTCATCGAATCTCCATAAGAGATGGTTTTTGGTTCCACACTATGAACTATTTCTTTAAAAAACACTTCATTTACTTCATTCTTATTCTTTACATACCAAACTTCAAAACCATTTTTCCTAAGTGACTCTATAGTTTTTTGTATTTCTTTCATCACTATACCTCTACTTTCCTTTCGTCAACAATGTCATATTTAAATAATCAAAGTTCAATCTCTTCAAGCTCTCTTAACCATGTCTCCGAAGAAGCATCACTCGGCATTCGCCAATCGTTTTGCGATAAAGAAACCGAAAATACCTTTACGCTGTCTGGTCGTCTTCGCTCAAACTGACAATCAAAGAACTTTTTATAGAAATTTTTCATATGCTTTAGAATTCGAGGCTTGCTTCCAACATCTTCCGCGAATCCTACGCGCTTAGTCAAATGCATCCACGAGTTCACATAAAGATCAAATATTTTTTGAGGACCAAAGCCATGCTGCAACAGATAGTACAAAATAAAATCGTATACCATATATGATTCATTTGAGCCATGTAACAAACCTTCTATTGCATTTTCTGAATTTAATAATAAACTTTCATAGTTATATACCGTATGAGACTGCTTAAATAAGAGCATGCCTATTTCATCATCGGCTTTCCGAGCATAATCATTTACAATAGCTGCAATAACAGTCTTTGGAATCGGTGAATTTACTTCATAGGCATGGTTTCGAGACATAGCTTTAAGATTCTCGCCACTTGCGAATTCAGTTAAATCAGCATCCCCTAATACCATGGTATTTTCGTCTTTTATAAGATTTTTAAAGTTACCATCTTCTGCATTGTGCAGTGTAACGCCAAGAGCTGCTATTAGTTGTTTTAACAGATCACTATTCAAGTTCATATAAGTATCTGGCAACATGGTACATAAAATCCCCTTCGAATCATAACCGGTCAACTTAAACGCTTCATAAGTTACAATCAAAGCAAGTATTGAATTAACACCCTCAGACATTGATATTTCGACTCGATTGCACTTGTTTTTCTTCAATCGCTGTGCCAAACCAGTCATTTGAAGATCAAAGATATCTTTGTAGCCGTCCACAACACCATTAGGCACAAAAGGTAAAATGGCTCTCTCTACATTTGATATAAACTTTTCCGACTTCGGAGCAAATGTCTCATATTGTACCTTTGTGTATTGCTGTCGATCCGGTACCGCCATATACGTATTGCTCTTCACTCTCTCATTCATAATGCCTTCAATGTCAATTTCACCATACGTAATGCCCGTATTCTCCATAAATTTCGTTTCACCAGTGATTATTCCATTGTCTGCTATAATATTGTGACCTGCAAAAACACTATCCGTTGTCGATTCTTCGTAAGTTGCGCATGTGTAGATGTAACCGCATACACAAATTGAGGAATGTACCTTCATTAGATCTTCACGATAGATCGTTTTACCAAACACCTGATTGCTTGATGAAAGATTCCCAACTATGTTGGCACCATGGAGGCAATGGTAAGCAGAAGGCGGAAGAGGCATCCACAAATCTTCACAAAGCTCAGCGCTGACAACCGCACCACTCACTTTATCTTCAAATAGCAAGTTTGGCGTGAATGTAATACGTTCTCCATACAACTCAATTTCATCATCTAAACAGTTTATGGCTGAATGAAAATAGCGTGCTTCATACAAAACCGTATAATTGGGAAGATACGTTTTAGGAACAACACCTAAGATTCTTCCTCTATATATAATGACTGCACAGTTAAACAGTTGATTATCCTTTCTTATAGGTGCTCCCACAATTATTAAAGGATTATATTCGTCATCTGATTGAATAACAAATCTATTTAGTTCTTTTAAAGTATTATCTAACAGTATTGATTGATTAAACAGCTCTCCACAATTATACCCTGTTATACATAATTCTGGATATACAACTACCCTTGTCTGACTGTCACCATTTCGATTACTTTGATTTATCACATGGATGAGTTCTAACATCCTATCCACATTATACTTTGGATTTGCCATTTCAATAGATGTAGGTGTTAATGTAGCGACTTCAACAATCCCATGATTTAAGAGATAGCTCATTTATACTCCTCCTTGTAGTCTTTAAATTTACAAAACAAGTTGCCATTGATCGTTATGGTTACCACAATAAATCGGTACCTTCAACTATCAATGGCATATGAATTTATAATGCCCTAGAAACACAACTTAAATTTCATACAAAGAAACATTTAATAGTATCAGAAATCTCTACATATGAGTTTTAAAATATTAAGAAATTTCACTTTTTGCTTCAGCTTCATTGCCCCAACATTCAACAACTTCGAGCCCTTTGATTGTTGAAGCTTTGAAAACTGGATTGATTCCTTGCTTCTTTTGTTTTATATAATCATCAAGTGCCTCAAATGCATATCTTGATAATAGTAATATCCCTATTAGATTTGTCACTGCCATAATTCCAATGAATAAATCTGCCATATTCCACACAATAGCAACTTTTGCTACTGATCCAAATACGACCATTCCGATTACAGCAATTCTAAATATTAGTAAAGTGTTTTTATCTGATTTCAAGAAGCTAATATTTGTTTCACCATAATAGTAATTCCCAATGATTGAACTAAAGGCAAACATGAAAATAGATACAGCTACAAATACATTAGCCCATTCGCCAATTTGAGAGCTAAAGGCTACTTGAGTCAATTGGATACCTGTCAAATCAGGTGTTGTATAAGCCCCAGATATAAGAATCATAAATGCCGTTGCAGTGCAGATCACAAGCGTATCAGTAAATACACCTAGTGTTTGAATTAAACCTTGTTTTACTGGATGTGTTACATCCGCTGTTGCTGCAGCATTTGGTACACTACCAATCCCCGCTTCATTTGAGAATAATCCTCTCTTGATACCATTCATAAGTGCGGCACCCATACCACCACCAACTGCTGCCTTCAGGCCAAAAGCACTAGAAAAAATCAAGCTAAATATCGAGGGAATCATTGCAATATTTTTGAAAACTACGAATAATGCCATAATAATATAAACCGTTGCCATAAATGGAACCAATGTTTCAGATACTCTAGCGATTCTATGGACACCACCAAATATTATGATAGCTGTTAATAACGCAACCACTATACCAACTGCTAATCGTGATATTCCAAAGGCTTCTTCAAAAGCAAATGAAATTGTATTTGCTTGTACTGAATTTAATACCAAAGCATAAGAAATCGTTATCAGAATTGAGAAGAAAATACCAAGACTTTTGCTCTTTAGGCCTTGTTCAATATAATATGCCGGTCCGCCTCTGAATCCATCGCCATCTTTAATCTTGTATATTTGACCTAATGTACTCTCTACAAAACCTGACGCTGCTCCAATTAACGCTATAACCCACATCCAAAATACAGCACCTGGTCCACCAATAGCAATTGCAATAGCTACCCCGGCTAGATTACCAGTACCAACTCTAGATGCTAACGAAATACAGAATGCTTGAAAACTTGAAACTGATTTTGAATTCTTATCTCGCTTTTCAGTCGCCTTTTCCGTCAATAATCTAACCATTTCACCAAATAATCTGAACTGCACAAATCCAGATTTAACAGTAAAATAAAGCCCTACTCCGACGAGACCATATATCAATACATATCCCCATAATATGCCGTTTCCTGTGTTAATAATATTGTTTAAAAAATCCATTATTATTCCCCCATCTTGTTTTACTTTATTAATACCAGTGTTTCTTTGTATGAAATTTAAGTTGTGTTTCGATTTTATTGATTCTTAATTATTCATGCAGGTTTATTTCATCTTTGTTTGTAAAGTATGATATCCCATTTCTTCACGTGCCTGACGCAATGTTTTCCCTGATTTAACAGCTTCTTCGATAAGCTTTTCTTTAGATTCAATCTCCTCTGTTACCTGTATCACGTCTAGAACGCGCTCAAGCGGAATCACTAATACACCATTGTCATCACCAAAGATAACATCCCCAGGACGCACCTGTACACCTGATACAGCAACAGTTTCATTTACAGATTGTGCTTCTACACGATCCTTGCCTGTAACCATATAGCTACCTTTTGCAAAAATTGGATAACCAATCTCTTTAATAAAAGGTACATCCCTACAAACTCCATCGATTACAGTACCTTCAATACCATTGATTGAAGCATATAAAGACATAATATCTCCCCATACCGTACAATAATCTCTACCAGCATTGTCGATTACAACGACTTGCCCTTTTTCAACATCGTCGATAAAATCGCCAACAGTCCCCTTTTCTTGACCACATGGAATATATTTAACAGTAAACGCTTGTCCACAGATTACTTTACCTGAATTGATTGGCTTTATCCCTAATAAACCACCAATTATACCGAGTCTATCCATAGCATCTGAAATAGATGCTGCATCAAGTTTTTTTAATCGTTCAATTGCCTCTCTATCTATTTGTTTTCCCATCTTTCTTCTCCTCTTTAAGTCAAGTGCTGATTTCCATCACTTTCAACTTCTTTTTTTTATAGTTCTTCATAGATATGAGATATTTTATAATATGCCACATCCCATTACTTATTTCATCGCTCAATTAATAATAGTAGTGATACTTTTATAGACTGTAACTAACTCACTCAAATATAGTAGTCAAACTTCTTTCGCTCATCTTTAACTATGTGTGAGTCCCTTTATGCTCGTATACTATGCTTCTTACAATTTGCTATCTAGTCCTAAAAGGTCAATTGTCGAAACTCCTTCTAAGATTCTTTGACGAATTTCTTCTTCCTTTTGGTTCTTTGCAATGGCATCATTTATTACTTGCTCTGCTTTGGATTGAGGTATCACTGCCACACCATCTCGATCACCTACAACAAGATCTCCAGGGTGAACCATTAAACCACCACATTGAATTGGCTGGTTCAGAATCCCTACGCTTTCTTTTACAGTTCCGCCTGGATTAGTTGTTTTGCAAAATACCGGAAAACCCATTGCTTCAATGTCATTTGCATCACGACAAGCACCGTCCAAAACAAGGCCTACAATGCCTTGCTGCATACACGCTGTAGCTAAAATATCGCCAAATGCCCCTGCATTCGTAAACCCTTGGGCATCAATCACAAGCACTGATCCTACTGGCGCTTCATAAATAGCTTTATGGATCGTGAGGTTATCGCCAGGCTGACATCTCACTGTAAATGCTTTTCCAACAACGTGCATTTTTTTGTCCAAAGGCTTGATGGTTGCATTCATATTTCCGCCTTTGTCATTGGCGTCACACACATTACCCGTTGGTATTCCAGTTAGAGCATTAATTAAATCTTGCATTTTTCAACATCACCTTCCATATTATTTTTCTAGCATTTTTTCATAGCTATATTTATTGTCTACTTCTAGAATTGACATGCCCAATCGTATATCATTGATCATCGCTTCTTCCTTCTGAAGTAGTTCCTCTGATTTTTTGAGGACTTCTTCCATTCTTGCAACAGGAACAATAACAACTCCGCTTCGATCAGCGACAACGATATCTCCAGGACTAACCTGTACCCCACCAAATTGAATGAGCACATTAGTCGCCTCTTCCATGATTCTACCTCTGGCTGTAGAAACAACTGCACCACGGGCATACACCGAGAATTCTTCATCAATATATTCGTCAACGTCTCTACATGCTCCATCAATCACAACACCCGAAAGACCTTTCGCTTTAGCTCCAACCGTTAAAACACCGCCCCAGCACGAAGTGTCCAATCTGCCGCCATTATCCACGACAACTACATCACCTTCTTCTGCTAAATGAATCGCTTTAACTCCTAGATGATTTTTGCTTTTTATCGCACCCGCTGCTGTCATCTTCACAGTAACTGCCTGTCCAACTATTTTAGCTGCACCTTCCCAAATCGGTCTGATACCATATGTTGAACCATTAATGTCTAAAACATCCAGTGCATCCGATATGTTTGTAGTAGCTAACCTTTCAAATCGATCTCGATTTCTTTTGCTTAATTTCTCAGTCATTATTAAACTCCTTTCATCAATCCGTAGTTTACTTATTGAAAAGTCTTTCGAACCTTGATACCGCCTTCTCCAAATTCTCCATGGATGTTGCAAAAGAAAGTCTTACACACTGAGCACTTCCACTTCCAAAAGCTTCTCCTGGCGTTACAGCAACTTTCCCTTCATTTAAAATGTAATCCGCCAGCTCAAACGAATTCATTCCCTTATAGGTGATTTGAGGCATAGCGTAAAAAGCACCTTCTGGCATTTTACACTTTATACCATCAATTGTATTTAAAGCATTGACTATATAATTACGCTTTTCTTCGTAAGCTTTTCGCATATGCTCAACTTCGTCATGGCAGTCAAAAGCAATCGTCGCTCCTATTTGACTGAAAGAATTAACACTGGTAATCGTGTGTTGATGAAGTTTAAGCATTTCCTTTACCAAATGAGGCGCTGCTGCTAAATACCCCAATCGCCATCCTGTCATTGCATAACTCTTAGAAAATCCATTAATTGTAATGACTTGATCTTTAATCTTTTCGACGCTACCTATGCTGATATTCTTATTTTGGTCATAAATGATTTTTTCATAGATTTCATCAGAAATTATCAATAACTTGTTTTGTAAAGAAATGTCCTCTAGGATTTTGATTTCCTCTCCTTTTAAGACTCTTCCAGTCGGATTATTAGGTGAATTCATAATCATCGCTTTAGTACGAGAACTTATATGGCTTTCAACATTCTCTTTTGTAATCGTATAATTTGATTCAAAATCTAACGGTACCCTTACTGGAATACCACCAGCAATCTTTACAATTGATTCATAAGATACCCAGCTTGGATCAAATAGAAGAACTTCGTCTCCTTCATTAATAAAAGTGAAAAGACTAAGAAACAAAGCCTGCTTCCCACCTGGTGTAATGATAATCCCATCTTCTGGGTCCGCTTCAATTCCATTCTCCAATTTCAATTTTCGAGATATAGCTTCTCGTAATCCTAAGACCCCTTTACTATTTACATAATGGGTTTCTCCATTTTTCAAACTCTCTATCGCCTGATTAACTACCATTTTAGGTGAGTCAAAGTCAGGTTCTCCACCACCTAGATCAACAACATCATGACCTTCATTAATCATTTTCTTTGCCTTGTCCATAATCAGCACAGTTGCGGAAGATTCAAGGGTTTGTATTCTTTTATTTAGTACCGGTGATTCGATTTTCAATTGCACGCCTCCTCAATATTGTTACAGTTATTGCAGCTATCTTAGCATCATGGTAACACGTTCATTCGAATCAGTCTAACGGATTATTACGATTATTATCATCGGTATGACCGATTTTAATCCACAAAGGTTCTCCTCACTATTCTTAGCAAACAAAGACAACGAGACTCTTTGTAATATATTTTTAGAATTTAATCTAATTCAAGGCTTAAATTTATCATTTTGATTTTTCTTAAATTCTTGGTATAATGAATGCATCAATCCGATATACCGATTAATAATTTTTTTGAATCATATCAAACTACGAAAAGAGGTGCTCATATGGAAATTAAACAATTAAAGTCTTTTGTTACCGTAGCAAAGACATCTAGTTTCAGCAAAACAGCTCATATACTGAATTTTGCACAATCTAGTATTTCAGATCAAATACATTCCTTAGAAGAAGAACTCAACTGTAAGTTGTTTGAAAGACTTGGCAGAAACATCAGCTTAACAAAAGAAGGTGAACAACTATTAGAGTACGCGAACAAAATTCTGGTGCTCTCAAGCAAAGCAAAACAAGTTCTCAATAATTCGTCCACCCCAACGGGTACTTTGACTATTGCTACCGCAGAAACCTTAGGTGTCTATTTTTTACCCAACCTCATAACCAAATACTGTAAACTATATCCTGATGTAGAGATTAAGCTCATTGTTGGTAAATGCGAAGAATTCACCCAGTGGATACGCTCAAACAAAGCAGATGTAGCTTTTACTTATGACCATTTTTCAAAAGACAAAGATCTTTTGTGCAAAAATCTCACGCAAGAACCATTGGTCATTGTTTCAGCACCGATTCTTTATCCCCAAAACCAGAAGCATGTAGATCTTTTTGATTTGAATGGGAAGAATTTCGTTATAACTCAAAAGGAATGTAGTTATCGTCTCATGTTTGAAGAACTTCTTTTAAGCATAGGAGCAACTCCTAATTCAGTACTGGAGTTAGAAAGCGTCGAGGCGATTAAACGTTATGTTATAAGCGGCTTTGGAATCACTTTTCTCCCTCGAATTGCAGTTGAAGACGAATTAAAATCTGGCGTTTTAATAGAATGGAACTATAAAGGCTTTGGGTATCAATCAACCTCACAAATTCTTTTCCATAAGGATAAATGGTTATCACCAGCTTTTAAAGCTCTACTCAAGTTGTCATGCGAGGTGTTTGTTGATTCCGATTTAGATTCTTCTCAAATCAATCATTTAACCTATGGAACATAGTCTCTGCTGAAACTAAAATAATTAATGCTGAGTATCATATATAAATGTTAAATTAAAAGTACCCAAAAATGCGCACGAGAACTTCCTCACATGGGTGCTTTTTTATATACTTATTTTGAGGTGATATTAATGAAAATAAAACCAAAATGATAAAAAAGACTATTAGCTCTTTAAAAGCCAATGGATTTGATATCTGGTATTTTGAGAATCAGAATGAATGTAGAGAGGTATTCTGAAGCGAAATTTTCAATTCAATAAGCTCTAAGCTATTATCATTTGGTGATTCAAAAACAGTTCGCGATATTGGGATACTAGACGAATTAAGAAACTTGGAAGGTGCTGTGCTGATTAAAACATTTGGTGACGGGATGACATGGAGAGAGCAAATAAACAATAGAAAAAGAGCATTAAACACAGACTTGTTTATAACAGGAACAAATACAATCACATCTGATGGACATGTGGTCATTCTAGTTGGTGTAAATAAAATTGTTGACACTCTCAATAACGCAATGATTCGAGTCAAGAAAATTGCAGCGCCATATAATGCAAAACAACGCTCCGAATTTACTTTGCCCTGTCAGAAGACCGGTGAGTGTTGTGATTGTGATAATTCTTACCGACTTTGCAACACCTGGATGATTTCAGAAAAATCATATCCTAAAGAAAGAATAAAGATTATTCTGATTAATGAGGAACTTGGTTTTTAAATACTTAAGTGTTTTATTTCTGGAATTTCGGAGTCAAGCTAATATTATCCATTATCATTTTTAGTACTTGGGGACATCACCATTCGATTGAAATTCATAAGTTAAAGCTTCCAGATTATTATTCTCAAATTTATTTATTCCCATATTAAAATGTTCAATAACAACAAAAGGGTTAAGCCTCAATTCATCAATAACCAAGCTCGATGATTATAGAATATTTAATAACCTGAAATACTAACAACCAGTATCACCATGTCTTACAACAGAGTAATAAATCGCTAAAATCTAAAAATGGCATCCATATTTTACAACAGATGCCATTCATCATTATCATTTTATTAATTTATCTTCTCAATTCTTTTACTTTTTATATAGCTTTACCATTATCTCACAGTGTATAGACCGAGGAAACATATAAAAAATTAAACTGACTATAATTTCAGTCAGTTAATTTCACCAATACACCTTGTTATTTTCTTACTAGTAGTGAGCAACACATCAAATGTCCGAATGTCTTATTGTCTGTATCTGGCACCATTAAGATAA
>LGOV01021601.1_pt1 | contig 13750 bp, 12 predicted proteins | sample 469881 | NCBI WGS metagenome assembly LGOV01 (sample SAMN03857199, study PRJNA290197) | marine sediment metagenome | biome: marine cold seep biome; feature: cold seep; material: marine sediment; isolation source: sample #5579, elevator 3A push core 41 containing 12 cm of sediment... ...
GCCTACAGTTTGACATTAACATAAATTGCATGGACTTTGTAAATAATAACATATCTATAATGGGTGAAAACATGGGCAAAATATTTTTTCATAAATAAAAAAAGCTCTGAAACTACCTTAAATAGGTCGTTTCAGAGCTTTGGCATTCTTATTGGTGGAGGCGGTCCGTACCATTTCACAGTGACAATTAATATTAGGAATTATCGGCATGTTAAAACGTGAGTTATTGAAAGAACATTGTAACTTTTACGCTAATTTTTTCAATAACTAAGTTTTCTTTTACTTTAATGTCTAGCTTATTATAATACATCTACTTATTTTTCTTGTTCTTTCATCAAAAATAGTTTAAGCAATCTTTCTATTATTTTAACTGTTTTAGTCTCTTAAAATTCTTACCAAATCATAATTTCTATAATGTTTATTTCTTTTTACATATTTATCAGCATACAATAAATCTTTTTCTGAAATATTATTAAGTGCTTTTCTTGCAGTACTTGCAGCTATTTTTAAATGATCAGCCACCTCAGATGCAGTTGTACTTGGATCAGAAAATGAATATATCCAAACTTCTTCTTCAATTTTTGTATCACATTTTTTCAATCCTTTTGCAACTAATTTATCCACTTCATCCAATTTTTTTAACAAGCTTTCAGACATTCTTTTGCATGCTGTTAAAAAGAATATGATCCAATCTGCCCAATTAGGATTTTTACCTCTTACTCCATTCAATAAATCATAATACCGATTTCTCTCTTTTTCAAGTTCTTCACTAACAAGAAATACCGGTTCTGATATTAAACCTTCTTTAATCATGTTAAGTGCCACCAAGATACGCCCTAATCGTCCATTACCATCTAAAAAAGGATGTATCGATTCAAATTGAGCGTGCATAATAGCTGTTTTTATCAAAGGCGCTGTCTCAATATCAAATACGAATTCAGTATCAACAGATTTATAGTTAAAACTTGAATGTTCCTCACTATTAATAAAAAACTCCAAATTCTCCATATACGAATCAATTTCATTTGCTATAACAGGTAAATAAACAGCATCTTCAATTCGATTTGTTGGTCCAATAAAATTTTGAATCTTTCTAAATTCTCCACTGGATTGAGCTGATCCTCTTGCACCCTTCATAAGCGTTTCGTGTAATTTTTTTATTAGTCGTGTTGATATTGGATATCCCTGCGAAATCATGGTTGATCCCTCTTTTAATGCTTTTTGATAATTTATTACTTCCGTTACTTCCCATCTCGGATTTTTTTTCTTTTTCTCTTCTATCATATCTGAAAAAGTAACTTGTGTCCCTTCGATTCTTGTAGATTGTACGGATTCATTAAGTGAGAGAACTTGAACCAGGGCATTATTTACAATAGAACAATCAAACTTTGTTTTGAGTTGCCCCATTTTAAAATTTGTTTCAGATAGAATCTCAAAGATTTTTAAAGCTTCTGATTTTTTTACAGAAATTGGTAATTTAAAGATACCTTGTATAGCGGCCATAATACACCTCTTAATTCATATTTATCTTATTTTATCATTTATAAATTTATAAGTCAATATTTTCAATATATTTACTTACAAGTCATTAAATATACTTATTAAATAACTTTAATTAATAAATTTATCTATTTTTATAGTTGCCTTAATTTTTTCCTCTTAGCTTTATATCTCGTTTATTTAACCCCTTCTATTTTCCATTTACCTTTTTAATAAATCAGGACCACCAGCTTAACTGGTGGTTTGCTCTTTCCCTATAAGGGCGCTTACATGCAGCGTCTGATGACGCCTTGAACGGTTTTTGCCAACCGCACTATTTACACTGCAAACCCTAAAGGGTTACCTTATTATTTGCCTTTGATCACTGGCTTACCCATAAACGGATCTATGTATTCTTTGAGACTTATTTGGTCTGCTACAACATCTTCCTGTAATTGTTTTCTGATGTATTCTTGAATTTTCTTTGCATTCTTTCCTACTGTATCTACATAATATCCCCTACACCAGAAATTTCTATTTCCATATTTGTATTTTAAGTTTGCGTGCCTGTCGAATATTATCAAGGAGCTTTTCCCCTTCATATAGCCCATAATATCTGATACAAGATATTTAGGGGATATCCTTATTAGCATATGTACATGATCTACACACAGTTTGCTTCTATGATTTCTATTCCCTTGCGTTCACAAAAATCTCTTAGTATTTGTCCTATATCTCTTCTCAAATTTCCATATACAACTTGTCTTCTAAATTTTGGTGCGAATACAACATGATACTTACACTTCCATCTTTTATGTGATAAACTATTCTTGTCCACTGGACATTACCTCCTTTGCTCTTGATGCGGTCGGCAAACCAACATCATTATAGCACTGGAGGTTTTTACTTGAAGCTAAAGCTAATTCCCTCCCCCGGTATAGCCGAGGATTTATTTAATTCTGATCGCTTCGCTCACATAATTACGCTTAAGCGTACAAAAAAAATCTGTAGCAACTTGGTTGCTACAGATCACTATTCATTTATTTGATAATGCTTAATGTGTAACCACAATGTAAGTAAGACTTAGAATTGATATCACTAAACAAATTATTACTCCTTTTAGTAATTCATAGGTTGGCGTTCCCTTTTCAACATATACATGTGGAGCTACAAAAAATCCCATCATAACAAGAAAACCTAAACTGCCAAATATTTTAAATACACTATTATTATACCCCCCCTAAAACAGGAGCTCCAATATATCCTAGGAACATCAACCATCCTGCTCCTGCAAAAAAAATAACTACTCGTCTCATAATCTTAGATAAACCTTTTCCGCTGCTTCTTACCAATTCAACAATAAGCCATATCGTATATATTGTTAATAAGCCTACCAAATAAAATCGTTTTTTCCATCATTTCTCCTTTTCTAATCCGTTAACACACGCTCTATTTCACCAACTGCCATACCGGTTGCTATCGTTGCCCATGCTACTATAACTACTGGTTAACCTGCTGTTGTTAATTTTTTATAATTTGATCAAATATCATTTGCATAGAACACTGCTGTTATTTTATGGCATTGGTCAACACAGTTTTTCAAATACCCCAAAAAGATTAAAACATTTTTTTTGACACAATATTTCTTTTGATATAAGATAATATCATCTTTGAAAGAATGGAGAATTCATTATAAATAGGAATACTATTAATTCTTCTCCCTGTCTGGGGAATTTATCAAATGTTTTGGGGTGGAGAAAAACATATTTCAAAATTATATAAAACAGCTAGCATTTTTTTCTGGCACTCTTATGGTTTATGTTTATTTCAGGAATAAATTCTTCAGTTTTTAATAACGCTGGAAATGAAACTCTTGAACTTATTTTACCTGGCCTTGCTTTAGTTCTATTTGGAATTTTTTTAAAACCTTACTTTCCTAAACCGGTTAAAGGTACACCACTTTATGAATCAATAAAGGGAGGATTAATTACCATTGCTTTATTAATTTTATTATGTATCATTGGTTATAATTTTTGGTTTTAGGAGGTTAAGTCAAGTGGCCACTTCACTTGAATTGTTGATTTCAACCTAGACATTTACGTGACCTAGAGTTAATAACAAATAAATTGTGCAGTTGTATCACTTGGGATTCGGTTCAGACAAAATCGCTTAACCACTGCATTTTGTCTTCCCAATACTAGATCAGTTTTCTTAAGGCAAAACTCTCTCAGCATTGCATTAGAATTTTCCTCTCCAACCCTTTCAATTTCACCAGCTTGTTCCAAGCGTTGCAAAATTTTATTATCAATTTCAGCTTCTCTTAACTGTTTTGATTCAACAATGCCATTATTTTCTTTTAGTAAATTCATAACGAATTCTTTATTGAACATACAATCATCACCTTTTGTCTTTATTAGTCGTAATTATCTTAACATATACGATCAATAGAGACAAATTGAGCATATCTATCCATAATAACCGTACCAAACCCACGTCACATATATTGACTATTTAGTTCAACAATATGTCTTTTTGTTAATATAATAGTTTTCGCAATAAAAAAAAACAATTAAACATCGCTATTTAGTCGTTCATAAGTTGATTTATATTCATTTTTGGTGGAGGCGGGCCGTACCATTTCACAGTGACAATTAATATTAGGAATTATCGGCATGTTAAAAAATGAATTATTGAAAGAATAATGCAATATTGACACTCATTTTTTTCAATAACTTAATCATCTTTTTCTCATGCTTTATTATTTAGTCTATTATAACTATCCAGAGTATCGACGTAGTCTCAGATTGATAACATACGTCCAAGTTTTTGTCCGCATCCCCAATGCTTGAGCCGTATGAGCGGGAAACTCTCACGTACGGTTCTTAGACGAGGGAAAGGGAGCCATCCCTTTTCTTTAGTCGATTACCGCTGGCCTGGTTGGATTAAACAAATGGAGAATACAAATCTCATACGTTCAATGTCAAAGAAAGGTTGTTCACCCGATAATTCAGCTTGCGAAGGTTTCTTTAGCAGGTTAAAGAATGAAATATTCTATGGCTATTCATGGGCTGAAATTACAATCGATAATTTTATAGATAAACTTGATGAATACATTAGATGGTATGGAGAAAAGCGAATTAAGTTATCACTTAGAGGAATGAGTCCGTTAAACTACAGAAAGAGTCTGGGATTAGTTTCTTGATAACAATTATGTCCAAAAAAACATCCGCACCCCCAATGGTCCGCTATTAAAGTAACATATACAACAGTCAGGGATGAAGAAGGGGTAGGAATTAGGGTTTACCTTGCAAGAGAAATTATTGCAAATGAAAGTGGGTATAGCAAAGTGAAGTCAATTCCTAAAAAAAGGTCAAAATTATCAGTGTTTTTGCCGATGGAAGTTTAAAATTTGTCGAAACTGTAAGATTTGATTGTAAATCAGAAAGAATTTGGAAAAATCAATTAGAAATAGTCTGTATTGTAGAAATACAATACAGGCTATTTTTTGAAAAAATATTTGGTTTCTCAGGTCAACAAAAACGAAGAGTATGAATTTTATGATCGATAATCAATTTAAAGCAATAAAAAGGAAATATTAGAAATAGTTAGTGGCGTTTAAAGCTAAAAAGAGGCAGATCATGATCTGCCTCTTTTTAGTTAGCGATTTCTTACGCCAAGTTTTAATTCATTACGTAGGTAGGCAATACTATCTTCGCAGTGTTTCCATTCTCTAGCACGAGCTTCTTCAAGGGGTTCGTCTTTATGAAGGAATGGGATTTCATTTTCAAAAATAATACTATCCATAGGGGAAACTTCTCGGATTCGTTTCAAAATTTTAGCTAAATCCCATGAGCCTTGCCCACTGGATACGCCTAAATCATGAACTCCCGTAGGGTCAATTACGATAACGTCGTCACTAAAGTGACAGCAAAATGCTGAAGGAAGTAGTTTTTCAACAGCCGCTTCAGGTCCTTCTAACACCATAAGTGAATTAATAGTGTCAATACAAGTGCCTACATCGTGATGGTCTAGCTGTTTAACAAGCCATAAAACTTCATCGGCATAAGTATCAGTGTGATTTTCAATTGCAATCTTAAGACCTAACTCTTCCATAAGAGGAATTTGTTTTTGAAACAACTCATACCGGTCTGTTAATTGACGCATTACATCAGGATGAAAGCAAGAACCATAAAGGATTCTTGGACGTGTAATATCTAAGCTGAATTTTGTTAAATCACTCCCAAGTGCTGAAGTAATACGTAGGGCTTCTTCAACAGTACAGTTTACTCTGGAGTCGCTGCCGGCCTGGAATGAAGAATTAAACTCAAGGAATAGATCACGTTCCTGTGCGGCAGCTTTTATCTCAGCGAGGTAAGAAGGGGAAGTGTTATCCAAATCAACTTTAGTGATCTGAAGTCCGTCAAGTTCCCATTTTACAGCTTGATCCATTAGTTCTATTAAGCTCATGGTACGAGGAAAACAAAAGTCTTTTCCAAATCCCCAACTTTCGCCAAAACCCCAAAAGTGCAGGGTATATGTATGCATGCCTAGTTTTAAAGGCCTGTTAAAGTTTTTTCCCATTATGATACTCCTTTAAAATGAATTTTTTTATTTAGTTTGAATGTAATTTCATAATATTCATTGTTAACGCGCTAACTATTTGTCATTATATACATAAAAATATGTTTATCAAGCCTATTATTTGATTTAATAACGAAGTCTATTTTCAAAAATAGCACTTCGTTTTTATTTGTATCTATTCAATTTTTAAAAGCATTTTTTATCAAATTATTTTAATACCAGAATTCTTTTGGTATATATTTTTCAATCAATGTTTTCTGAGCTTTATCCATTTCAGGCATAACATACTCTTCAATACGCTTTTTATAAGCTGATTTAGTTCTACTTTTAATCGTTGGTTTTCCTTCTGCAATCCAATTTCCATGAGAAAAACGGTTGCAAATTGTTGGCATAAAATAATCATTACGATACAATTTTGATGTTCTTCCCAAGAAATTTCCACCAGGTCCCGCTTTTTTTATTTTATCAAACATTAATGTTTTTTCATTTATTTCATATCCACGAACAAATCGTTCAATAGACTGAATCATTTCTTCATCGTAAATATATTTATCATAACTAATGGTATTAACAGAATCCATCATCCCACAAGATAAAAGCATTGCATCAACACCAGACATTATTGCTGCGTATCCACTATTAAATGATTCCACACCTGCTTGAATATCCATATCTTTAGCATCATTCATCAATCCTCCCGTTCGAACAGGCATGCCGTAAAAATTAGCTAAAGCTTTTGCTGTCTGAAAAATTAAAGATTGTTCAGGGCTACCCATAGTACCAACTGTATGTCTTAAATCAGAGCCAAGACCTTGTAATCCATAAACCACTGGAACTCCAGGATTGATAAGTTGTGTTAAAACAACGCCTGCAAGAATTTCTGCATTAGCAACCAGAATATGTGATGCGAGCGTATCAGGGACTGTAAGACCACTCATTCCTGCTGATGTCACAAAGGTTGCTTGTCCTTCAGAAGCATATTTTATTAAACCTTCACACATCGCTTGAGAATAGTGAAATGGTGACGCAACATTAATTAATCCTGATACCACACATCGTTTATCGGCATCATCAATCCCATAAAATTGACGTACCATATTTATACAATCAGTAGAATTTTTCTTTCCATCAACGATTCCCATAAGTGGTTTATCCAAATACATTAACGTAGCCGCCATAGAATAACTGCTTCTATCTTCTGGCTTTATTTTTGGCATATCCATATTGTTCGGATTTCCAATTGTAACAACTTTACTACTTTGATCAAGCTTCGCAAAATTTGCGAAATCAAGTGGTGTTGGAAAATGAAAATCATCATCTTCATAAACATACATTGGCCCATAACTTGAAGCATAATTTGGTTTTCCATCTCCTAATGTTATTACATTCTTTCGTCCGTGCCATTCATAGGTTCTTGGAATAGTTTTTAACGCCTGATTTAACATTTTTTCGTCAATATATACAGTTTTATCTTCCACACGTGCACCATGTTTTTTAAAAATTTCTAATGCTTCGTCACCATGAAAAATGACCCCAGTTTCCAATAAAAGCTTTAACGAATGAGAATGTATTAATTCTAATTCTTCCTGTGTTGCAAAATTATAACTTTGTTTCATCATTAACCTCCAGTGTTAATTAAATTTTATTGTCATTTTTGTTATTAATTATTTTAATTATTTTCTTTTTGTATTTTTTTTGAATATCTAAATGTGATAACTGCGATAATAATACCCAAGACACCACACCCAACTGCCCAAAGCCAAATATAATCATAACCTGTATTTCCATAAGCATCTAGCCAAGATCCTGCAAGCTTAGCAAAGTAAATATCTGGCAAGTAACAAATCAAAGAAATAATACCAGCTGCCACTCCAGTAAGTGAAAGCGGAATACCAACTTCACTCAATGTCGCAAAGTAAATTCCTCGCATCCCAGTATATACTGTTGCGAAAACAAAAGTAACAACAATACACAACATCGTCAGATCTTTAGTTAAAATCATTATCACTGTCATAAGTGTTGCTAAAACTAAATATATTCCCAGTGTTTTAACTTTTGAACCAATCTTATCTGCTATAAAACCAATTGCCAATGTTGAAATACCCGCAATAATGTAATTACGCACTACCGAAAATGTACTGGCTTGAGTTTCTGAAATGCCAAGAACATTGGTAGTATAAGCTCCCAAATATCCAGCACCAGCCGACGTAAAGGAAAAACAAAAGAAAATCAATCCTGCCAATAACCATGTTCCTGGCATTTTCAATACAGTTAATATATTCTTCATGCTAAATGGTTCTTGAACGGCATCAGGTTTTTCTTCTGCTCCAATAATATTTTTTGGAACAAAGATAAAAACTAACAAAGCTAAAATAATAAATAATGCCCCATTAAAAAACAACATATTTTGCCATTGTTGACCTAATATTTCTGCTGACATTCCACCTGTTGGAAAAACAGCTTTATTAAGAAGACTTACGCCCAAAAATCCAATTGTCATTCCCATAATCGCACGTACAAATTCAGATGTAGAAAACATTCGCCCTTGTTCTCCAGCTGTCCCCATCTTACGAACAACTTTCAAATATGCTGACCAGATAAAAACACTCGTTCCAACCCCATAAATTACGTGAATAAGCAAAATTGGTGTACTTGCAGGAACAACGCCATACCAAAATGATGCTAATCCCATCATAACTGCACCAATAACTAATAAATTTCTTTCACTAAATTTATCAGCCATAATCCCACCTATTGGATAGGTTAGTACTGAAAATATACCAAACCACAACCCAATATCTCCGATAAATTCATTAACATACGATTCAGACACAATCGGTTTGAATTGTGTAAAAACAAGAATCATTTGATCATAATAGTTATAACGTAAAAATGGAACATACACCATAATTCCGCCAAGCAGGGAAACTAAAACTAAAACTAACCATCTTTTTTTTCCGGTAACTTGCATAATATAATACCTCTTTCTAAATAATGTGAATTATTAATTATGTTTAAATCGATCCTAGTTTGTCATAGTTGTTGACCACAAACACCGATTTTCATACATTTCGTAAGTTAATCAATACTCTTTTTGCAGGCTTCACTTTCTTTTTCTCTGGCAATTTCCAGAGGATCATCTCCGATTTCATACTCAACTTCAAAAGTAATGCGTTCCAAAGGTGCTTGTTATTTTAGCATTTTTGCACAGTCAATATCACCTTCGCCAATATCTTTAATGTGTATTCATGTATTAATTCAATTTCATCTTTTGTAACATGTTTTTCAAATATTTTTTTGTTTGGTTACCCTTCTTCCTCCTATTTTCAAGTACGTATTTTTTGTATCTTCCATCATTCTGCAGATTCTGGAGTTATCGTCTTACCGATTGTCTATTAATCAATGCAATATTTGTGCCAACTTCTCAAATGACCAAATCACGTCTATATTTTATTATTCAGCTATATAATTAGTTAATTCTGATTAGCTTTTTTTATATTTATTTCATGAATTAATCAAAAACAACTAATCTTTCTTAAATCACTTGTCTTTTCTATTAAATTCAATTATGCTAATATTGGATCTACAATAGATGATAATATCATATTTATAGTATCTTATTCCTTCTAAAAAAAAGATTCATCTTTTTTTATGTGACAACTTATCTATTTGATAATTTCCAAAAAATAAAAAGCAGATAGTAACAACTATCTGCTTGAGACTGTAAACAAACATATAAAACAGTACCGACATAATTGTTATATCATGGTGTGTGCATACGGCGAACAGGCAATAGCCTGTACGAATTGCAAGCATACAACAGATTAACAATTGGTCGGTACTGGGTTTGTCAACAAACTGAAGCAGATAGTAATAACTATCTGCTTTTCATTGATGAATTTCATCTTGATTCTATTGTTTTACTAAACCTCTGGGATCCATGTATTTACTAATTCTTCATTTTCACTTATCCATGTTCTAGCAACATCCATTGGGTTTTCGCCATTTACTTTTTCAAAAGCATCCATTAATTCTGCCACATCATCCAATGATAAAGTGAAATTTTTTAAAAACGCTGTCACTTCTGGCATATCTTCTTCTAATCCTTTTCTAGAATATTTATAAGCATTTTCATTTTTTCCATAAACATTCTGAGGATCTTCTAAAAATTTCAAATCCCATCTTATAAATTTCCAATGGGGTGCCCATCCAGTAACAACAATTGGTTCATTTGAATCAATTGCTTTATCAAGAGCTGCTGTCATCGTAGTCGCACTTCCACTTTGAAGCTTATAATCTAGTCCATATTCTTCAACTGCTGCTTCTGTAAGAACCATCAATCCAGCACCTGGATCAATTCCTACAATTTCTCCTCTAAATAAATCTTTATTGGCATTAAGTTCTTCAATACTATTAATATCTACGTAAGAAGGAACAACAAGGCCATTTCGAGGGCCCTCAAAAAGAACTCCCAATGGTTCCATATCATCACTATATTTTTCCATATATTCTACATGTGTGTAAGGAAGCCAAACATCTAAATAAGCATCGGAACTTCCTCCCGCTACTGAAGCTAAAACTGGAGCAATATCTGCTAAATTTAATTCCACATCATAACCCATTTTATCTTCTAGCACTGCTGCCGCAAGATGCGTTACCATAACGCTGTCTGACCAGCTTACATAAGATAAATTAACTTTTCCTTTTGATTCTTCATTATTTTTCATGCCACCACAACCCGATAGGATCCCTATGACTAAAAACATTGCTAAAACAATTCCTATTAATTTTTTCATTCTTTTCTCCTTCTTCTAATTTAGTTTTTAACTTCTACTTTTTTATTTGCAAAAAATCTTTTTATTATGTTTTCTCCTGATTTTTTCTTTGTAACTCCAAACCCTTGAGTAATACGATCAAGCAACATCGCCAAAATAACTACTGCTAATCCACCTTCAAATCCTTTTCCGATATTCATTTGGGTAATTCCCTCATAAACTGTTTTTCCTAAACCATCAGCACCGATCATTGCTGATATAACAACCATCGAAAGAGCTAGCATAATCGTTTGGTTCAAACCAGCCATTATTGTAGGCACTGCTAATGGAACCTGTACTTTAAATAACAATTGGCCTGGTGTTGTCCCAAAAGATCTTGCTGCTTCTACTACATTTTCCGGAACTTGGCGTATTCCAAGATTTGTAAGTCTTACAATTGGTGGCATGGAAAAAATAACTGTCGCTACTGCACCTGGAACAGCTCCCAAACCAAAAAAGTATACTGCTGGTATTAAATATACAAAAGCTGGCATTGTCTGCATAAAGTCTAATATAGGTCTTAAAATTTTATTAGCGGTATCATTTTTTGCCATCAATATTCCAAGCGGCAATCCAATAATCAGAGCAATTACCGTTGATGCAATAACCATTCCAAGCGTTAGCATCGTCTTGTCCCAAAGTCCTATATTATAAATAAACCAAAGCCCAATCCCTGTGAAAATCGCCAGACCTTTACCTGAAATCCACCAAGCAATGACAACCATAATACCAATAAATAAGAACACTGGTATTAATCCAAAAAACCAAGTTGTTCCATCAATCATTGTAGCAATAATACTTTTTATGACCGCAAAAAAACCTTCCATGTTATCCGTCATCCATTCTATGACTTTTTCCATAAAATCACCAACGGGAATTTTGCTACTAATTATCATTTTCTGTCCCTCCTTTTCCGGCTATACCAGCAAGAATCGTTGATTTAAATATAATTCCTTTGAGCTTCCTATCTGAATCAATTACTGCAATTGGATATAGTGAATTCAAAATCAAAGGAATAATTTCATCAATTGACAAATCTCCACTTATTGTTTCAACCTCTTTTCTTACAATTGGTGCTAGATTATCATTTCCTTCTTTGATTTGTTCAACTACCTGATCAATCGTAACAATACCAATTAACACACCACATTTATCTGTCACAAAAAGACTGGAAATCCCTAAATCTTTCATCTTACGAGCTGCAACACGAATACCCGCTTTTTCTATATTAATAGATTCGGTATTTCTCATAATTGTAGACGCTGTTATAATTTTTGCTCGATTTACATCATTTGTAAATTCTCTTATATAATCGTCGGCAGGATGTTGAAGAATTTCTTCTGCTTGACCAATCTGTACAATTTCACCGTTTTTCATAATCGCTATTCGATCTCCTATTTTTAGAGCCTCATCTAAATCATGGGTAATAAATATAATTGTCTTATTTATTTTTTGTTGCAAAGAAAGTAATTCATCCTGCATTTCTTTACGAATCAAAGGATCCAAAGCACTAAATGCTTCATCCATCAATAATATATCGGCATCTGTTGTAAGTGCCCTAGCCAATCCAACTCTTTGCTGCATACCACCAGACAATTCTTTTGGTTTTGAATACGCATACCCTTCTAAACCTACAATACTTAACATTTCCAAAGCTTTCTTTTTTCGCACTGCTAGAGGAATTTTTTGTATTTCCAATCCAAATGCAATATTTTCCAATACTGTTTTATGAGGTAACAGACCAAAGTCCTGAAAAACCATGGCTATTTTTTTTCTCCGTATCTCTCTCATACGAGACTTTGATATCTCAGTTATGTCTTCATCATCAATCAGAATACTTCCATCCGTCGTTTTTATCAGGCGATTCATACAACGAATTAAAGTTGACTTACCACTTCCCGAAAGACCCATGACAACAAATATCTCTCCTTCTTCTACGGAAAAAGATGCGTTATTAACACCTACACTATGTTTGCTTTTTCTTAATATTTCATCTTTATTTTCACCGCTTTTTAATAGAGGAATAACACTTTTCGGTGATGAACCAAATATTTTATATACATTTTTTACTTCTAATTTTGGCATGTTTTCTCTTTTCTTAAAATTACTAATTACAAAGTCACAAAACAACTTAATCTCTTAAATTCAAGCCAGACAATCTTTGGTAGAACAACCAATACGCTATAAAAAAGAAACCAGTTTTCCAATAGCTCCCCCTTTAATTAAATTATTTTACGCTACACTTTCTTTTTCTCCTCTAAATATCTCCATTAATGATCATGGTATCGGTAAATTTAATCAAATATCGAATATACCAGCATACTTCCATATAATTGTTTCAGCCTGCCTTCAGCTGTAAACTGAAAACAGATATTTGTGAACAAAAAGGGACTCATCCAGTATAATCAGAGATCATCTTTTTCCTTAATTGAACAGATTATGATATTTTTTTTAAATCCATACTGCTTCAAACATACAAAAAAATCCGGCAGTCATAATTATCATATTTTATAACCGGATTTTAAAATCAATTGGATATTTTCACATCATAAATTAGAAATATAATCAATTACTGCACAACATACATTTTCGGTTCATCGATAGTCTGAAGTTCCTGTTCATTGATTAAATGTGCTTCTCAGTACTTAATACCTTGACTAAATCATTTAGGATACTTTTTAAATTCTCCGTTATCTGTCGCTTTTAAAACAGGTGACTCACTACTTCAAATTATATGATTTTACACATCAGTTTATGTGGTTTATAATTATCAAAATACTCAAAAATAATAACGCCTTATATTTTTCACCTTATTATTTTTTCATTTTATTTTAACCATCATTTTAACTTTTGTCAAATCGCTACATCCAATTCCG
>LGOV01020679.1_pt1 | contig 13687 bp, 23 predicted proteins | sample 469881 | NCBI WGS metagenome assembly LGOV01 (sample SAMN03857199, study PRJNA290197) | marine sediment metagenome | biome: marine cold seep biome; feature: cold seep; material: marine sediment; isolation source: sample #5579, elevator 3A push core 41 containing 12 cm of sediment... ...
GGTTCTGGAAAATCAACACTTTCATTTAAGTTATCAAAAAAATTAAATATTAATGTGTATCATATGGATAAATTATTTTGGAAGAAAAACTGGGAATCTGTTGGGGAAGAAGAATTAATTAATAAATTAGAAGTTGTTGTTAAAAAGGATAAATGGATAATAGACGGTAATTATAGAAAAACACTTGAAATGAGAATAAATAAGGCAGATACAATAATCTTATTAGATGTTTCTAGATATTTATGTATTTATAGGATTATTAAAAGAAGATTTTTAAAAAACAGGGTTGATATCACTGAGGGTTGTAATGAAAAATTTGATATTGAATTTTTAAAATTTGTTAAGTATATTTTTGATTTTAAAAATAATAATCAAAAAAGAATTGAAGGGTTAATAGATATTTATCAAGAAGAAAAAGAAGTGTATATTTTTAGTAATTCAAAGCAAATTGAAGTTTTTTTAGAAAGATTGGTGTAAATATGAAATTATTAAAAAGATTTACAGTTGTTTTTTTTGTATTAATGTTATTTATTAGTATAAATTTTACTGTTCAGTTAATAAATAATGTAAGTATGGACAATATTTATATTAAGTATAGTTTGTATGCTATTATTGTGAGTTTATCTTTCTATTATGTGATTGTGCCATTAATTGGGTTTACTAGAAAACCATCAATTGCAGTGATATCTGAAATGAATAATGGTGATATTAAAACAATAAAAAAAATGTCAAAATATTATATAAGAATAATGGATGATAATGAAAAATTAAAAGATGCATATAAGAATAAAGATTTTGATTTATCAAAAGAAATTATTATTGAGTATATTAATACGAAATTTTTAAAATTTGATCAAATAATAAATAGGTATGCATTATCAGTTACTACTACAGTTATTCTTTCGCCGAATTCGCTTATTGATGGATTAGCAGTAGTGTTTGCTAATTCTAAGATGCTCTATGATTTATCAAATCAGGTAGGGTTAAGATATGAATTTAAAGAGATTTACAATTTATATCTTAAAGTATTTTTTGCAGGTACAATAACTGGTGCTATTGAAGAATATGATGAAGTGATGGAAGATATTATTGAAGAAATACTTGAGGGTTTTAATGATAACAATTCGGGAAAAGTAGTAGAAAATGTACCATATATAAGTATATTAACGAATTCGATTAGTCCAATTATTCAAGCATCTAGTAATTATTTTTTTATTACTTATAATGGATATTGTTTTAAAAATTATTTTAAATATACTATTGAGGGTAAAGAAATTAATTTTAAAGAAATTAAAAAAAGTGCTCGTAAAGAAGCACGAAAGAAACGATATGAATTTTTAAAGAATTTACCTCAAAAATTTTTAGCGAAAACTGGAAGTGTTTTAAAAGAAAAATCAATTAATGGGTTTGATAAAATAAAAGGATTAATAAAAAAATGATAGGAGGCAGTTATGAATATTCCGAATATATTAACAATAATTAGAATTATACTGGTTCCAATTTTTATAATCACTTTTTTTTTAGTTAGTAAATGGGTAGCGCTTAGTGTGTTTATAATTGCTGGAATAACAGATTTATTAGATGGATATATTGCTAGGAAATATGATATGGTTACTGATTTGGGTGCGGTTTTAGATCCATTTGCAGATAAATTAATGTTAATGAGTGTAATAATAGTTTTTACTATATCTGGTTATATACCAGTATTTGTTTTAATTATTATTTTAACTAAAGAATTATTTATGATTTATGGTGGAGCTCGATTTTATTTTGCAAAGAAAAAAATTGTAATTCCAGCTAATAGATATGGTAAAGCATCTACAGTTTTATTTTATGTATCAATTATAGTAATTACTTTTGATATAAGTGATATAGCAAATAACATTTTAATGCTTTCTGTTGTAATTTCAACAATAATTGCGTTTGTTAGTTACTATAAAATTGCTAGAAACGAAATGAAAAAATGGTAAAAAGATAAGGAGAAAATGATGAAGAAGAAGATATTAATGATGTTAGTAATTGTAATTTTAGTGGTAGGTAGTTGTAGTATACAAAAGAGAAGTAGTAATAATGATGTTGAGGAAAAAATAGAATCAGAGAATAATCCTATAGTGACTTTTGAGATGGAAGATGGGAAAGAAATTATAGCTGAATTATATCCAGGGATTGCACCAAATACAGTAAATAATTTTATTTCTTTAATTGAAGATGGATTTTATGATGGTTTGATTTTTCATAGAGTAATTAAAGGTTTTATGATTCAAGGTGGATGCCCAGAAGGTACTGGATTGGGTAGTAGTGATTATGGTCAAATAAAAGGTGAATTTGAGAGTAATGGATTTAGTAATAGTTTATCTCATACAGCTGGTGTTTTATCTATGGCACGTGCTCAAGATAAAAACTCTGCAAGCTCACAATTCTTTATTATTCATAAAGCGTCATCACATTTAGATGGGCAATATGCTGCTTTTGGTAAAGTGACTGAAGGAATGGATGTTGTAGATGAAATAGGAAATGTAAAAACGGGACAAGGAGATAAACCAATAGAAGATCAAGTAATCAAATCAATTACAGTTGATTTAAATGGTTATGATTATATAGAACCAGTTAGAATAAAATAAATATTATACAAGATAAACATTAAAAAATGAGTATCTAATTCATAAAAAGATTAGGTGCTTTTTTAGTGTAATTAATAATTTATTTTTCTTGTTAATAAAAGAATGTGAAATTGTATATTTTTTTAAAAAAACAAAAAGATTGTGGTACAATTAGAAGGCAGGATATATTAAATATATTTATTGGTTTTGTAAATATTATAAAGTTATAAAATTCTATATGTGGAGGCGAGAATATGGTATTAGAAGAATTAAGATTGGGATTAGTTCAATTTAATTGGACTTCTCTATTTCAAATTGTAAATACAATTGTTTTGATTTCAATAATTTACTTAATATATAAACTTATTAAGAAAATTTTTGGTGGGAAGAGTAAGTTAGAATTAAGGGTTAGTGATTTAGAAGATGAATTGAAGAAGTTAAAGGATAATGAATAGTAAAATGAGTCATTTTAATCTCCTTGACATAATATGTTGATTAGTGATATGCGGTTCTAAAGATAAGGTGTTGCATGGAGATTAAGATTAAGTCGTATTTAGTTTCTAATTCAGTCAAAGAATCAATAATTATTGCTAATATAATAGTTACTATAAGTTTAGTGATTTTGGTTGTTCAGTTGATTATTTCATCTAACACGCTAGTCCCTTTATATTTCGTGCTTAAAATTGTTGTAATCTACTTAGATTGGAATGTGAAAAAAATGAAATAAAGCAACGGTAGGATATGAGAGTAACTGTGGACGTTTGTAGACGATAAAAACTAAAGTATTAAAATTTTATATTTCTAAAATAGTTGCTTGTTATTAGGTTTGAAATTAAAAGGAGCGTTTTATGCCTAAATTATTAAGTAGAAAAAGAAAATGACGTATCACATGGTGGTTTGAGTGGAGAAACGATTAAAAACATAATGAAAAGATTGGGTTTTAAGAATGTAAAACTTTATGGTCGTGATGGAAAACCGTTATAATGAGATTCAAAATTATTAGTAAAATTGTCTCTAAAGTTTTTTACTAAAAAAATATATCTTTTATTTGAAATATTGAAAGAAGTAAAACCATTTAAAATTTCTATATGTGAATTAGAAGGTGTTGATAATTACGGATATTATTTATTTTTGAACATTGATGATGGGAAGAATAATATAAGAGAATTGCATTATAAGTTTCATAAAGGAATATTATATCCTTATCAATCAGAGTGGACAAAAGATGGCTCATTTGTTCCACATATAACAGTGGGCAGATTTGAGAACAAAGCTGATATGACAACTGCATTGAATGAAACTATTGATTTTAAAGATATATATTCAACTATTGTAGATATATTGTATTGTTAAACCTTCCTAGAACATACTATTTACAACATGGTACTATGTCATTTTATAAGAATGGATTAATAGTTTTTGTAATTTTGAATATAGTTTTCATAGGAGTCATAGATGGTAAAAGTTTTAGGTAACTAAATCAATTAAGAACATCATGAACATGAGCGAGCACTGTAAGTTTTTTGCGCCGCTAATTATGAAACCGTTAGAGATAATTTTTATTGTATAAATTCAGAAATATTAAGGAGAGTACGAGATGTGGGAGAGAAGTTATATTAAGGAAAGAGCAAAGCAGGTTTTAAAGAATAAATATTGGAAAGCTTTTATTGTAAGTTTGGTAATTGCACTTGCTGGAGGTGGTTATAGTAATATTAATGGATTCGATATTATTTCGCATAAAAATATTGATTCATATATCAATAAACAAGTATTAACTATTATTTTTATATTATTAGTTTTTTTGATGTTACTAAGAGTCTTTATTGGATATTTACTTGAAGTTGGTGGAAGAAAATTTTTTATTGAGGCGGCTGAAGGGAAAACGGTGAATATAGGATGTCTGGGTTATTATTTTAAAGAAAATAGATATATAAATGTTTTATTAACTATGTTATTAACGCATGTATATATTTTTTTGTGGACATTGTTATTCATAATACCAGGTGTAGAAAAGTCGTATGCATATAGGTTTGTTCCATATATATTAGCTGATAACCCTTATATTGAAAAAAATAGGGCTATGGAAATAAGTAATGAAATGACTATGAATCATAAGTTAGATATATTTGTATTGGATTTATCATTTGTTGGATGGTATTTATTAGGAACACTTGCATTATTTGTTGGAGTATTATTTGTATATCCGTATGAGGCTGCAACAAATGCAGAATTATATTTAATATTGAGGCAAGATATAATTAAAAGAGAGATTGTTTCTAGTTCAGAATTTAATATTGATATGTCAAGAGTAGAACAAGAAAAATTTGAATAGCATCTAACTGTTAATCGTCGGCTAATAGTGAATTTTCAATATCTACTGGTTTAAGTAATTTGAAGTGGAAAGTGTGAAAATGCTAGATATCGTGAATTTACGAAACGTTAGGCAATAAAAGCATTCTGCATAAAAGGAGAAGTGGAAATGAATAAGAATAATATGATAGCAATCTATGCTGGAATAATAACGTTTATTATTGTTATATTTATGAATATTATAGTCATGGAGAGTGATGTTTTGCATGCAATAGGGAAAGCAACATTACTTGGATTTATTATAATAATTATGATTCAAAGTATTAATAATTATTTCTTTAAAAAAATTAAGTTAGAAGGATATAGCCTTTTTTTTGCAATATTTAAAATAGTAATTGCTTTAGGAATATTTATTTTTGCTTTTAATTGATTTAGTCTTTAAAGAAAATTGATAAAATTCTTGATCTTAATATGTTTCCTATAGTACTGAGTGGAGGACATGAAATTGCATTTGGACATTATAATGGTATTAAAAAAAATATTAAAAAAAGAAATAAAACCTAAAATCGGAATAATTAATTTTGATGCTCACTTTGATATTAGGCCTTTTCCTAATGGTGGAACGTCTGGAACTATGTTTAGACAAATTCATGATCAAAATAAAAATTTAGGAATTGATTTTTCTTATTTTTGTTTAGGGATTCAAAAACATGGAAATACAAGAGCTTTATTTAAAGATGCAGAAAGATTTAACACTAAATATATACTTGCTGAAAATATTACTAATAATAATTTATGGGATTCAATTGTTAAATTAGATGATTTTATAACAAAGCAGGATTATTTGTATGTTACTATATGTTCGGATGTCTTTTCTTCTGCTTTTGCACCAGGGGTTAGTGCAGCGCAATTTTTAGGAATACATCCTGAAGATTTATTAAAACCTTAAAATATATATTAAGAACGAACAAAGTGATAAGTTTTGATATTGCTGAAGTATCACCTAGATTTGATTATGATAATTCTACTGCAAATTTAGCAGCAACAATAATTTTTGCATTAGTAAATACGATTTCTAAAATGTATGAATTAAAAAAGTGGATAGATATTTATAGGAAATAATATTTTAAAATTTTTAAAGTTTAGTTTTGCAGTTGGAGTTGTTAATAAAAGTGTTGATATTCCACTTGAAAGTAAAACTAATGAGTTGTGGATAAACGCTGTATATATTGAAAAAGTTAATCGTAGAATAGGTATTTGTTTATAAAGATAAAGGAGTTGCTATGCATCTAGTAAAAATTAATAATCCGAAAATAATAGCGTTATTAAATGAACCTGTACAAACCTTACATCATAGGGTATATCCAAAAAGTGATTAATAAAGAAAATCATCATTTCATAGTATGTGAAAATAATGAAACGAATTTGGGTTATGTTTGGTTTGAAAAAATATTATGTTTAGAAACGGCATTTAGTAATTCATCTCATTATCTATATGTACATCAAATATCAGTGAATAAAGATTATAGAAGAATGACAGTGTAAAACTAATATATGAAAAGATGGGCTTCGAACTAGAAAAGGAAATTTCTTATTTAAAATTATAAAAAAATTTCAATATAAGTTGTAACTTAATGGTTGAATGGAGGATGATATGTCAGTAGAAATAGCACATGTGCTAAGAGGAAACAAAGTTGAAAGCATTCATAGAGGAGATATTATAGCAATTGATAGTCATAAAAATGTAATTTTTGAGTATGGTGATAAAAATAAAAGAACTTTTTGGAGGTCTGCTGCAAAGCCATTTCAAGCATTACCTTTAATAGAAGCAGGAGGACTTGATAAATTTGAATTTACTGATACTGAATTAGCTTTAATTTGTTCATCTCATGGTGGTGAAGAAAAACATGTTAATATTGTGATAGATATTTTAAATAAAATTGGTAAAAAGGTAGATGATTTAGAGTGTGGAGTAACAAATCCAATGCATAATAAAACTTATGTTGAAATGTTAAAGGATAATAAAGAATTCACAAATGCAAATAATCCTTGTTCTGGGAAACATTCAGGAATGCTTTCATTAGGAGTTTTAAAAAATTATGATTTAAAAAGTTATATTCAAATTGATCATACTATTCAACAAGAAATGTTAAAGGCAATAAGTAAAATTACAGAATTAGAAATTAAAGATATTGATATTGCAACTGATGGATGTGGAGTACCAGTATTTGGATTGCCAATTATAAATATGGCATTAGCTTATGCAAAATTAGCTGATAAAAATGCCAAAAAATCACTTAAAAAAATATCAAAAGCAATGATTTCTAATCCATATTTTGTAGCAGGCACAGATAGACTTGATACAATTATTATGGAAGAAACAAAAGGAAAAATTTTAGCAAAACTTGGTGCAGAATCAGTATATTGTATGTCAATAGTCAATAAGGGTATTGGGATTGCGATGAAAACTGAAGATGGTAGTTATAGAGCTTTAGATGCAGCAATTCCGTATTTGTTATTAAAACATAATTATATTACAAAAAATGAATATGATAAAATTATGAAAAGAGTAAAGGTAAATATAAAAAATCATAGAAAAGAAATTGTTGGAAAAATAATTTCAGTGTTATAGATGAATCTTATAATTTAATAGGAAAGGATATACGATTATGTTGAATGGAACGAAAGAATATAAAGCAAATAAAAACACACAAATGACTTATGTGATAATACTTTTAATAATAGCAATACCTCTAATTATTTTTTGTATTAATAATATCATAGAATCTAATAACAAATTAGTTACTTATGATGATAGCGCAAAACATCTAACAATGGATGATCTAAGTGGAAATGAGATTATTAAAAACATGATGTATCGAAATGATTTTGGTAAAAGAAACATAGAAATCCTTTTTTGCATATTTTGCATGGTTATTTTATTTTTGATAGTACATTTAAATTTTTTTATGAATATAAAACTTTTATTAGATCAAGAAGGAATAAGATTATACTCAATATATAAGAAAGAACCTTCAATGGCATTGTTATGGAAAAATATAAAGTCCATACAATTTGGTAATATTTATACTTCGGAAAGTAAAAATGGAGGGTATAAAATGAAGATAAGATATATAAAACCGATAGATAATAAGTCAAATGATTTTAGTCAAATTATACCTGTTAGAAAATTTCAAGATTACAAGAATTTAATAAAGGATATAGAACAAATTGGTGAAAAACAAAATATTGATGTATTTCATATGAATGAGTAGGTTATATATTAATTTGTAATATACGAAATAGCATTTAATGAAATCTGAGTTCTTTGCAATAGGTTTCTTGAGAATCTACATAACATGTTTCTTTAAGCATTTATAAGCCATCTGGTAAGAAAAACAAATGTAGTAATTCAACACGTTGTAATTTGTACTAGGTGGGCGAAATATTATCATTGAAATTTTGAAGAGTTAAAGAATGGAATGGATTAAACATTTTAAGTATAGTTCTCATATAATAGTTGTTTTATTTTCACGGATGATTGTAGATCAAATTTATGAATTATACTGGATTGCAATTAATAGAGATACAAGAGTAGCAAAAAATAATGAATTCATATGTACAAAATTTTCGTTATTTTATTATATTTTTTCATCAATATCTCAAATTGGATTTGCAATATTAGGAGGTTGGGTTTCATTTGATTTTGTGAAGACTCAGGAAGTTGCAAAAAGCTGGATGTTGGTATTTTTAGTAAGTAATTTGGCTGTGATTATGAAACCCTTATTGACTGTATAGAAAATGAAAGAATTAGCATTGCATATAAACTACATAGAACACGCTAATTAGCGTAAAAAAAGGAGCTTGAAGAATGATTGAAGTTGTATTTAATGAAAGTATAAAAGGTTCAATGAAAGTTGCAAAAAAATATGGAAAAGAAAATATGAATAAGGAAGTGCTTGAAAGTGAGGCGTTAGGCGGAAATTCAAGTGATGTAGTAGGTATTTGTTTTGACTTAGATATCGGGAAAATTTTTGATGATGTAATTAATGAGGATCGCAAAAAATTCACACTTGAAATGTTAAAGAATCCTATTGCAATTGATGAAAACCAAGAAGAAAAAAATAAAAAATATTGGGAAGATAATGTTGCTAGTTTAAATAGATTAACTGAGTGTGCTAAAAAAGGCGAGGATATTCGAATATGGTATAGTGATGCACCATATTCATTGTGTGGTTTTTATTTTATAAATTCAATTTTGAAGGACTATGCATGTAGGGTATTGGCGATAAAATTACCTGAATATCAAATACAGAAAAATGGATCAATAATTTCATATTCCTCATGGAGTGAAATACATCCAGAGAAATTTTATAAGTTTCTAACATTTGAAACAGAATTATCAAAAATAGAACAGAGTTTTTTAGCTAGAAAATGGATTAAACTTCTTAAAGATAATAGTTCTCTTCGTGCAGTAGTAAATGGTAAAATAGTTAGTGTGAATGAAGAATTTTATGATTATTTTATATGTATTAATATTCCTGATACAGAGTTTAGATTGGCACAACTTGTAGGAGATGTGCTAGGCAGATATCAACTAGGTATTGGTGACTGGTGGATAGCTCAACGGATAAAAAAGATGATTGAAAGCAATGAACTAGTAATTGTATCAGAAAATGATTTTGACTATGATATGATATTGAAAAAAAATTCCTGCTTATTATAGGATGTTAGTTTCTTTCATAGTCATAAAAATAGTAATTAATATATAAGGAGTTTAATATGGGTAAAAATAAATGGCAAAGGAAAGTAAAGTTACTTGTAACAATAATGGGCATAATTACAGCTATTGTAATGGGTACATTACCTCTTTTACGTATGATTGTATCGCCTGAGTTAGCAGTACTACAATTAACAATAGGGAGTATCGCTTTTGGAATTACACTTGTGTTGATGATTATATCCTTACTTATATCACCCCAGTTGATTCTCAAATTAACGCTATACCTGTTACATATATTGTGGTTATGATTGGATATATTCTTTATGAATTAAATGTCTATAATATATTTAAAATGATGTTAGGTGCTAATGTAATAGGTGGAGAAGATATACTTAATCATACTGCTAACATTGGATCGATGATGATGTGGCTACATGGTGGTGTATGGATTACATTGATTCCAATTATTATTGTGGTGATTGTAAAAGTAAGGTAAGCTGAGCAAACGAAAAAATCATGATTTTTCAACATTTGAAACAACTAAGGGTACAATTAGAATGCTAGAAGATACTTATACTGTTGTGAATAAAATAAAAGTTTATAATATATTTCTTAATATTCCATATTATCAAGGGGAAGCATATGAGGTTAAAAAGGAATGCTCAGTGCCAATTCATATGTTACAGATGTTGACAATTGGAAAAGAAGTAACACTAAAAATAAATCCTAAAAATAGAATGGATGTGTATATTCAAAATGAATATGGTATTATTTAGATAGTGAAGAAAAGTATAAAATGATATTGAGGAGAGTATAAAAAATGGAACAAGTACATAAATCAGTAAAAGAAATGTGGATAAATTATTTAACATCTATAGATGAAAATATTAAAAATAATAGTAAAAATTATAGTTCGTGGTTTTTTTGTGCTAATGAAAAAAGTGCTAATGAGTTAGCAGCATTAGTTAAACAAGGTATTAAAACAGCAACGACTTCATTATATTATTTTTACGAAGCAGAAGATGAGGATTTGCCTAAAGAAAAAGAACTAAGTATAGTTACAGATTGGGACGGAATAGCTCAATGTATTATTCAAACAAGTAGAGTTACTGTATTACCGTTTAAAGAAGTAACAGAGAAATTTGCAAAAGCAGAAGGTGAAGGAGATATGTCTTTAGAGTATTGGCAAAAGGTACATAGAGATTTTTTTACTGAAGAATTAAAATCGGGAAAAATAGAATTTTCTGAAGATATGTTAGTAGTATGTGAGGAATTTGAAATGATTTTTGAATGAAAAATAATAAGAATGAAAGAGGCTATAATTAATAAATAAATAATTCAAAAATTATTTAGCTAAAAAATTATTTATTGAAAAAAGTCTTGCAATTATAGCTTTAATTTGTTAGAATATTGGAAATATTAAAAATATTGATAGAGAAGAAATTTTATACGTTTTTTTAAAGAGAGTCAGCATTTGGTGGGAGTTGATAAAAAACATAAATTTCAATCACTCTTGAGTTGAAATTCTGAAACTTAGTAAGAATTTCCGGTTAGCATCGTTAAAGTGCTTAAGGCTTGTTGGAGCCTAATGAGAGACTATGCAATTAAGGTGGTACAGCGGATAATATCCGTCCTTTATATAAGGGCGGTTTTTTTGTTTTTGTTTAAATAATATTAAATGAAAATATAGAGATTAAATGGAGGGATTATTATGAGTCAAGCAGTTTTAAAAAGGGAAGAAGATTATTATGACAGTGTTAATTTTTTGAGTGCATCAAAAAATTTGAAAGGTACTATTAAAGAAACTAAATTAGTATATAGTGAAGTTTTTAGTAATGAATCTGGTAATGATGTATATATTAAGCCTGAAAATTTGCAACTTACAGGATCTTTTAAGATTAGAGGCGCATATAATAAAATCTCAAAACTTTCTGATGATGAAAAATTAAGAGGCATTATAGCATCATCAGCAGGTAATCATGCACAGGGTGTTGCATATGCAGCAACTGAGTTGGGTGTTAATTCAACAATTGTTATGCCTAAGACGACTCCGCTTATTAAAGTAGAAGCTACAAAGAATTATGGTGCAAAGGTAGTTTTATATGGGGATTGTTATGATGAAGCTTATGAAGAAGCGTTAAGGCTTCAAAAGGAAAATAACTATGTATTCGTTCATCCATTTGATGATCTTGATGTTATTGAAGGTCAAGGAACGATTAGTTTAGAAATATTAGAAGAACTTAAAGAAACTGATTATATATTAGTACCTGTTGGTGGTGGCGGTCTTATTAGTGGTATAGCTTTAGCTGCTAAAGAAATTAATCCTAATATAAAGATAATAGGAGTAGAACCTGATGGTGCAATGGCAATGAAAGAGTCGGTAAGAAAAAATGAACTAGTAAATTTATCTTTTGTAGATACTATAGCTGATGGAGTTGCAGTTAAGAAACCAGGAGTAATAACTTTTGATATTATTCGAAATTTCGTTGATGAAATTATTACTGTAAGTGATAGAGAAATTATGGAAGCTTTTTTACTACTTTTAGAAAAACATAAGTTAGTATCAGAAAATGCTGGTAGTTTACCTTTTGCAGCTCTTAAAAAACTTAATGTTTGGAATAAGAAAGTGGTATGTGTACTTAGTGGAGGTAATATTGATGTTGTAACAGTTTCAACTATGATAAATAAAGGTTTAGTCTCTAGAGGTAGATTATTTTGTTTTTCTGCTCAACTTCCTGATAAACCAGGTGAATTACTGAAAATTGCCGGCGTACTTACTAAGTTAAATGCGAATGTTATAGGATTAGATCATAATCAATTTAAAAATACTGATAGGTTTATGAACGTTCATTTAGAAGTTACATGTGAAACAAGTGGACATGAGCATATTAAAAAGATTGAGGAATCTTTAAATGCAATTGGATATGTATTAAAAAAAGTATATTAAGGGGAGTAATAAATGATAAAAAAAGGGTTTACAGATGCTATACCAGTTATGTTAGGTTATTTTCCAATAGCAATAACTTTTGGTATATTAGCGAAAACCTCAGGAGTAGATATTTTTAATGGGGTTTTTATGTCAACTTTTGTATATGCTGGAGCTAGTCAATTTATGGCGGTTAGTATGATTAGTTCGCAAATAGGTGCTTTAAGCATTATACTTGCAACTTTTTTAATGAATTTTAGACATTTGGTTATGAGTGCTTCAATTAAGGTAAAATTAGGTAAAATTAATAAAAAATATTATCCTATTATAGGTTTTTTGCTAACTGACGAAACATTTTCTGTATTAAGTATGAAAAAAGATTTGAATAATCATAAATATTTATTAAGTTTTCAATTTTTTTGTTATTTATCATGGGTATTAGGAACAGTAACAGGTTATTTAACTGGTATGTTCATTCCAGTTATTATAGTTAGTAGTTTAGGTATTGCATTATATGCGTTATTTATAGCTCTTATTATTCCTTCATGGAAAAAGCATAATAAAGCAATTATATTATCAGTTTCAGCAGGAATATTAAATTTACTAATTCAAAAGTTTAATCTTCTAAATGGTAGTTTTAGTTTTATACTATCGGTAATTTTAATTTNNATAAAAAATCAAAAGAAATTTTAAAAATTAAAAGAGGTGCGAAATGAATATGAAGTTATTGATTATAGGAATGGCAACAGTAACTATAATACCAAGAGTATTGCCTTTTTATATGTTTGATATAAATAAACTTCCAAAAGTTGTAAAGAACTTTTTAGAATATATTCCGTACACTGTNNGTGGTCTTAATGGAATAGTAAATGAGCCAATAATATCTATTGTTTGTTTAGTAGTTGCTGCTGTAGTTGCATGCTTTGAAGGTGGAATAGTATTTCCAATAATGTCTGCTGTTTTAACTGCAATATTTTTTAATCTATTTTTTTAGAAGAGATAATTACCGAGATAATTACTTATCAAAAAAAAATTTGACAAGTATAGTAATTAGTGTTATTCTTATTGAGTATTAAAAAATTAAATAATAATTGTTAAGCAGAAATTCCGTTTCTCACCATACAACTA
>LGOV01001079.1_pt5 | contig 13613 bp, 11 predicted proteins | sample 469881 | NCBI WGS metagenome assembly LGOV01 (sample SAMN03857199, study PRJNA290197) | marine sediment metagenome | biome: marine cold seep biome; feature: cold seep; material: marine sediment; isolation source: sample #5579, elevator 3A push core 41 containing 12 cm of sediment... ...
TCCCTTAGTATAAATTTGTTTTATACCATCGATAACATGAACTGTACTCATTAATTTTCTGTCACTATCGAATGGGAATTCATCTACTCTTTTAAATTTCCCATTTGTTTTTTTCTGATTAAGACCGTTCTTAGCTCCTAAAGTTACAAGTGCTAGTTCTGTGGGGTCTCCTATCAATGTTTTACCATTAATACTTGAATCATTACATAATAAGCCGATTTCTACTAATTTATTAATGTTATCGTTTTTCCCTCTTATTTCACCTTTAAAATCATAACCTTGTCCTGTGACTTCAATTATTTTATTATTATCAAAGATTCTTTTTACAACCATTTTATTTTGGGTTAATGTTCCGGTTTTATCACTTGATATAACAGTTGTACTACCTAGTGTTTCAACTGCATTTAACTCTTTAACAATTGCACTTTTATCAGCCATCTTACGCATTCCAATTGATAAAACTACTGTAATTACAGTCGGTAATCCTTCTGGAATAGCAGCAACTGCTAAAGTTACACTAATCATAAATAAATCGATTACAGCGTAACTAGTAATCCCTAGATAATTATACAATAACCCAACAGCAAATATTAAGACTACTACGATAATACTTACTGTACCTAATATTTTACCTAGACTATCTATTTTCTTTTGAAGTGGTGTCATTTCATCTTCTACTTCATTTAATAAATTAGCAATATTTCCAATTTCAGTATCCATACCCGTATCAACAACAAGACCTTTAGCACGTCCATAAGTAACTATTGTACTCATATATCCCATATTTATTCTATCGCCAATAGGTGTATTTTCTTTTACAGTAATTACTTCATCTTTCTCTACAGGAACACTCTCTCCTGTTAATGCACTTTCATCAATTTTTAAGTTGATAACTTCAATCAACCTAATATCAGCCGGTATATAGTCTCCTGCTTCTATTAACACAATATCTCCAGGCACTAAATCCTGAGAATCAATATTCTCTAGTTCACCATCACGCATTACTTTAGCGTGAGGTGCACTCATACTTTTTAAGGCATTTATCGCACTGCTTGCTTTACGTTCTTGAAAAACACTAAGCCCTGTATTTAATATAACGATTGAAAAAATAAATAATCCATCTGTTAAATGATTACTAGCTACAATACTAATAATAGCCGCCGATATTAATAAAATATTTAAGAACCCTGTTAATTCTCCAACAATCATATGAAGAATTGATTCTCCAGCTTTCTCAATTAATTTATTACTACCATATTTTTTACGACTAGAAATTACTTGTTCACTAGTAAGTCCTTTTTTAGAATCACTATTTAATTCTTGTAATACGTCTTTAATCTCTTTTGTATAACTTTTCATTTATATCACCTTTTAATATTATACTATAAATCCCTACAATTAGCCAAATAAACTATAACTATTAATAATAGTAATTTACAATCCTCTTTTTGTGTAATTTAAGATAATGCTTAAGTAGTACTATCAATCTAATACAATATACAAAACATGCCATAACCATTAAGGAAGTCTTGTTTATAGTCGTATTAAATGGTAAAATTTTCATATGAAAATGGAAAAGAGGAAAGCATACATGAGAAAAATAAGTTTTTTTATTTTGATTACAGTTTTTAGTTTTTTAGGAGGATGTGAAATATTAGATACCAACGTATACACAATTTCTTTTGATACAAATGGAGGAACAACAATTAGTAGTTTCGACTATTCAAGTGGAGATTTATTTGAATTACCTGATACCCCTCTTTTAGATGGTAAAACATTTGATGGTTGGTTTTATGATGATGCGTTTTCTGAAGAATTTAGTCATAGTAACGAGATTACTCGTAACTTTAAATTATATGCTAAATGGAGTTTAATTGATTTCACAGTAACCTTTGAAACTAACGGGGGAACAGCAGTTTCCGTGATTACAACCAATGTAGAAGAAACACTTGTTAAACCACAAGATCCTACATTATTATCCAATGATTTTGATGCTTGGTATTCAGATGAAGAACTAACAATTCTATATGATTTCACACTTCCAGTAAATAGTGATATCACATTATACGCTGGTTGGATAGAGATAGAAATCCACCAGTTAAGAATTATGTTTTTACCCTTTAGACCTTTTGAAGAAATACTTACAATGACAGCTCCGCTATCACAATTACTTATTATTGAATTAGAAGCAGCTGGATATTATTTTGACTCTATAACAATTTCTGTTGGAGACAATTTTGAAGAAGTAACTCAAGCATTATTAAATGGTGATATCGATATTGCATTTTTAAATGCACAAGCATATGCAACTAATGCAACTATGATAACCGCAATTGATGTAATACTTGCCACATCTAGGGAATCCTTAAATAAAAATTCTGATGTTGCCTCAGACTGGAATGATGGCTTGCCATCAGAATACAGTTCTGAACTAATGGTTCCATATTATCGTAGTATACTTATAGTTGGAACATCTCCGGCAGCTAGAACACTTGCTACAAAAGTTAACTCCGATACACCTTTAGTATGGGAAGATGTAAAAGATTTAAACTGGTGTGTTAGATCAACTACTTCAAGTTCTGGGTATATCTATCCAGATTACTGGTTATATACAAATTTCGGAAAAAGGATTACCGATTTAACAAATGTATCTGAATCATTTGGATATGGAGACTCAATGTTTGCAATAGCTACTGGTATTTGTGATATAGGAACATTTTATACCGACGCAAGAATATACTCCGAAGATGATTGGACTACTGATTTTGGTAGAACCTTAACTATATGGGAAGAAACAGATGTAATCGGTGTTTCAATCCCGATTATGATGGATTTAATCGCAATCAACACAGATAACATTGATAGCGATATGGAAACAGCACTCAAAACTGCTTTCTTAAATATAATCTCAACAACTCAGGGACAAGCTGTATTCGATATATTTAGTTATCAAGGATTTATTGAAGTAAGTGATGAAGATTATGATGATTTAAGAGCCCTATTAGAATTCAACTCCGACTAAAACCAAATAAAAAATCTAGAAATTAATTCTAGATTTTTTTATGACAATTTATATTCTTTATTATATCTTTTACGGTCTTTTTCATCCAATACTTTTTTACGTAATCTTATAGCGTCTGGTGTAATTTCTACTAGTTCATCACCTGCGATAAATTCTAGTGCTTCTTCTAGTGTAAATCTGATTGGATCTAACAGTTTAACTGCTTCATCTGAACCAGAACTTCTTGTATTTGTTAAATGTTTGTTTTTACAAGGATTTACTGTTAAATCATTGTTTCTTGAATTTAATCCAACAATCATCCCAGGATATACTTCAGTCGCTGGTTCTACAATCATTCTTCCTCTTTCACTAAGGTTAAATAATGAGTATGCCATTGTTTTACCTTTTTCTTTAGCAATAAATACACCGTTACGACGGTCTTCTATTGTTCCAGAAAACAGTTTATACGAATCAAATGATTTTTCCATAGTACCTTCACCATGAGTAGTATTTATAAACTCACTTCGATATCCAATAAGTCCTCTTGTAGGGACAAAATACTCTAATCTTGTAAAATTATTTTCGCTATTCATGCTTTGCATAATACCTTTACGAATATTTAGTTGAGCAATTACGCTTCCAACATACATATCTGGTGCACTTATAATTACTTGTTCAAACGGTTCATATTTCTTTTCATCTTTTTCTATCATTAATACTTCCGGCTTTGAAACACTTAACTCATAACCTTCACGTCTCATTTTTTCTAAAAGGATTGATAAATGTAATTCACCACGGCCTTTTACACGATATCCGTCAGTATCATCTAATTCACTTACTTCAAGTCCAACATTTGTTTCTAGCTCTTTATGTAATCGCGCTCTTATTTGTCTTGTAGTAACTAATTTTCCACTACGACCAACAAATGGCGAATCATTTACTAAGAAATTCATAGCTAGTGTTGGTTTCTCAATTTCTATCATTTCCATTGGCTCAACATTATCAATATTACATACTGTTTCACCAATTGATATATGAGGAACACCTGAAAATGTAACTATATCTCCAGCATATACTTCTTTCTTTTCCGTTCTAGTTAATCCTTCATTTACATATAGTTTTGAGATTTTGGCAGTTACAACTGTTCCATCTCTTTTACTTACTTTAATAGTACTAGCAGCTTTAATAGTTCCTCTAGTAATCCTACCAGTTCCAAGTCGACCTAGATAGTCATCATATCCTAAAGTAGATACTTGCATTTGTAATGGTTCACTTGCTCTATCAGGATAAGGGGTAACATGCTCAAGTAATAAATCAAATAATGGAGATAGATCTTTTCTCTCATCAGCCATATCAAGCATAGCAATTCCTTCTCTAGCAACTCCATAAACAATTGGAAAATCTAACTGTTCATCTGTAGCTCCAAGCTCTGAAAATAAATCGAAACTTAAATCAACTACTTCCTCAGCTCTTTCATCTTTTTTATCTATTTTATTTATAAACAAGATTGGTCTCAACCCTTGTTTAAGCGATTTTTCTAATACAACTCTTGTTTGAGGCATTGGTCCTTCACTTGAATCAACAAGTAAAATAACAGTATCAACAGTTTTCATGATACGTTCTACTTCACTCGAAAAGTCAGCATGTCCAGGAGTATCTACAATATTAATTTTTGTACCATTATGTTCAATTGCACAGTTTTTAGAATAGATTGTAATTCCTCTTTCTCTTTCAAGATCATTACTATCCATTACTTGTTCAACAATAACTTCATTTTCCTTAAAAACACCACTTTGTGCAAGTAGCGCATCCACTAAAGTTGATTTACCAGCATCGACATGTGCAATAACGGCAACATTAATAATATCTTGTCTTTTCATAATATACCTCCTATAACAATAATTCTTTCATATATATATAAACAACCTTCAAAAGTATACCACTTTAAAAAAATAAATAAAGGAAAACATTCTAAATAATAAATAAAACTTGCTTAATATAAAAGAAAAACGGCTATTTTTAGCCGTTTAGTTTATATCTTCTAATGTAGTTATGTACTGATAAAACTCTTCATATGTTCCCTTTTTATCTGCTTTGTAATCTTGATTATACTTATTTAGCAGATGATTTGTTATCAAGTATGTTTCAATACCGATTTTTCCTGCTGTTAAATCATCAAAAACGTCATTACCAACCATTGTACACTCACTAGGTGTTTTACCTATAACTCCAAGTACTTCTTCATAAAATTCGATATGCGGTTTACAATATCTATTTTGTTCAAAAGAAGTAATATACGAAAATTCATCAGGTGTAAATCCTGCCCATCTTAATCGATGATAATTGGCTTTTAAAGGGAATAACGGATTAGTAGCGATAACTACTTGATATCCTTTTTCTTTTAATAAATCAATACTTTTTCGCATATATTCACTTTCATAAGTTGATGCTTTGACATTTTCAAATAATGAATCATAAAAACTATTAAACATTTCTTTATATTCCTCAATATCATCATCAATTAAAGATGCAAAGTGATTCATAAAAATATCGGTGTTCTTAATCTCACTTTTATCTTTAATCATTACTTCTGTTGCTTCCATAATATATTTAGCTAATAATATTGGGTCTATCTTCCCGTGAAAGTAGACTCCTAGATTATAAAAATATAATTCCATAAACTTATCAAAATCCATTGGTAAAACTGTTCCATCTAAATCAAATAAGAATGTATTTTTCATATTTTGTCCTCACTTCATGTTAATATTCTTCCCCATTATAACAAAGACACTCACTTTTTCAAATAAAAAAAACTACCACACATACAATGTAGTAGTCATTATTTCAATTTAAATGATAAAGTTACAGGGTTATGATCAGTATATTCAAACCCGTAATCATGAGTTTCAACCTTTAAGATATTAATATTAGGTGAAACAATGAAACCATCAATTACAGTTTCAAAATTAATTCCTTTTTGGTATGGTCTATCTTCACTTCTTACTGTATTAACTTTATTATCAAATATTACTCTAAACTCACTACCATATATAGATTCCGGTAATGTGCCTACCCACTCAGGCATATTTTCTTTATAAGCTTCTTTGTCAAGAAGCAAATTGAAATCTCCTCCAACGATAATATAGTTCTCTTTAGAATTATATAAGTCCTTAATAAACCTTAAAATATGTGCTATTTGTTTGCTTCTGTATTTTCCTTCTTTGTCATAAGCAGAGAAGTGAATGTTAATTAAATATAGTTTTTTTGTTTTATCAATTTGAATTTTATTAACTGTCATACATCTTTTCAAGAAAAACAAGCTTTTAGGAAATGACTCTTGTCCTTCTAGAGAGTGTCTTGTAGATGATACAAACTGTTTTTTTGACATTGTTAGAAGTCCACTATAAGCACTTCCCATAGGGTTAAATAATGGATAAGGCACCCATTTAACTTTATAATTATAAGCATAAAACATATTATAATTAGGAATTCCACTAAAAACGTGTTCTACCTGATTAATATTTGAACTTCTAGATCCGTGAGTATCAACTTCTTGTAAGAAATAGAAATCACTTTTTAGTTCTTTAATAATTCCTGTTAAGCTCTTTAAATTGCCAAATACTTCATCCCGAGATATTTTTTTTCTGTTTGTTCCTCCCTCTAAGAAAAAATCTTGATTCTTGTCAAGTGAACAATATCCCATATTAAAAGTAGTGATTGTTTTTATTTCTTCCAAATCACTATCTAGCTCATTTCTAATTTTAATTGCTTCCTCAATATCTTCAGGTTTATATTCTGTAACTACTAAATATACAATAAAGCCTATTGTTATTGATAAAACCAATATAAGGGGTATCAATGCATAGATCATAATAATCACTCCCATATCATTATTATAACAAATGATTGTGTATATTTAATGGAAAATACTATTTAAAAAACTGAATGACAGATCACTCAGTTTTTTTGTTAAATAGCTTATCCTTTTAAATCAATATAAAATCTATCTACTAAATGCTTCTCAAGAGCATTTTCTAATTCAAATCTTACTCTTAGTTTTGTATTTATCAATGCTTTAAATAATACTTCATTTCGTTTGTTTAATTTTGCTATATCTTCTTTCGAAGGAATATTAGCTCTTCTTTTTTTAGCAGTTTCTTTTGATGTAATTATTAGATTCCAAATATTACATCCATATATAAAGTGATAAGGAATTACATGTTCTAGTGATATATCAGGGATTTTAACAAGTTCTCCAGTATAAAAATCTTTAGCTCCTTCTAAATGATAATACTCAATTAGAACATTTCGATATTTAATTAAGTTTTGACGCTTAAATCGATATGCTTTTGATCCTATAACTTTTCTTATAATATTTGGAGCCTTATTATATTTTTCAATTAAAGAAGCCCATTTGTAATCTATTAAATCTTCTAGAATTGACATTTCCTTATTTAAAATATCAACTTGTTCTTGTGTAAATCTCAAAAGTTTAAGTTTGGTATCTAAATCATAAATCTCAAATTTTTTACTGCCAATTTTTTCAAATTTAGCCGCAATACCTTTATTTGCGATCGTAATAAACTTTTTAACTTGACGTTCAAAACGAACAGGATTTCTTTTTAAAAATGATTCTACTTTGTCATACCATACAGGATACGTAATTCTAGTATTATCATGAAATTCTTTTTTAATTTCATTTATCCGTGCTTCCAAAATACTACTTGGACCTTGTGACAAATTGAAGAAAGCAATTTGATTCCAATAATATTTCATTATTTTTTGAACTAAGTTGTAATGATATATAACTATTTTTTCACCTTGATACTCATATTCTTCATTTTTTATACATTCTAAAATAGCTCTTCCCCAAGCTGTTTTATAAGTATTATCGTTTTCAATACTTTCAATAATCTTTACAAAATCATTAAAATAACTAATAGTAACCACCACCCTATCTTAATTATACACTTTAATAGCTTAATTAATGAAAAATAAATATATTTTTCTTATTAAGATATTTGATTAATACTTGCTATACTTTCTGCTAATTTTAGTTCGTTCTTAAAAACATTCATAATATTATTAACCTTTTCAAAAGTTAAATCTTTTTGCTTTCTTGTAGGGTGCTTAAAATATGTTAACCCTAGGTGTATTTCATTAGGAATTACACTTAGCTCGATATGCTTATATTCTTCGTATGATAAGAGTTTTTTAACAAAATTAATATATTGATAATCAGTATTAAGTAATTGCTTCTCATCTTCAGTAAACACTCTTATATCCTCTATTTCCTTTTGACGATTAAACTTAACTCCTTTAAGTTTAGGTGATGACTTAGTTCTAACTTGCAAATACGAATTAGTATTTACTCTTACAATATAATAAACTCCATTAAAATGTACTGTTTGACTTTTACCATTACTCGTCGTTAAAACAGTATCATAAATATCAAACTCAATTTGATTACTTGAAAACCCTTTAATATGTCTCTTTGTAGCAACTCTCGCAAAGCGATTAAATAAACCACCTTCTTTATTAAATGTTTGTTTTATCTTCTCATAAGAAACATATTCCAAATATAATCCTTCATCAAAATTAATCTTCTTATAAACTTGCGGATACAAATACTCAAACGCTGGTTTCTCACTAATTCCATATTTACTGACTAAAATTCCGATAATAAGTACAGCAAGAATTATTCCGCCATAGATCGGAATCAAGTACATAAAAGGCGTTATTTTCAATATATCAGGTACAATCAAAAACAATATTCCGACTAATACAACAAATGAAGCAAAACATATTTTCCAAATTTTAAGAACTTTTTCACTTCTTCCCCTTAGTCGCAAGTCATAAGCTTGTTTAATAATTTCATATTCACTATTTAAGAACATAATTTTTCTCCTTAGTTTGATATTCTAATTATACAATGACTACTGTTATCATTACAATACGCTAAATAATATAAATAAATAATTTATAGTTTTCCCAATAAAAATGAATCTTCAATTGTTATGTATATGAGTAAACAAAAAAGGAGGAACAAAAATATGAAATTACTATTAATCGGATCAATGTTATTTACAGGAGGAAGTGCAGTAGCAATGCAAAATGAAACTGTAAATGAAGAAGTAGCACAAGCTTATAACCAAGCAAAAGTTATGTTTCAAAAAGGATTTAGAGGAAATATGTTAGAAACAGTTAAGGAAAACGGATATCCTTATCCAAATGAAGCAATGTTAGAAAATTTAACGGAAGAACAAGAGGTAGCTTTATTAACTGCAATCGATCAAATCAATGCAACTTATAATTGGGCTACTATGAGTGATGAAGAAATTCTTGAAGCTCTACAAGTTATAAAAGCTGATATGGAATTACTACACGAAGAGCTAGGAATTGAAGCATTACAAACAAAGACGCAAAAAAGAACTAGAAAAGGTCGTAATCACAATGATGATTTCGTGCCAAATGGTGATTACCAACAAGATGGTAGTCGCATAGATGATGAAGCACCTGACGGCGATACTGCCTAAAAAAAAGAATCCCTAACAACTATAAGTTGTTAGGGATTTTTTTATCTTTTTTTGTTTAACTCATTTAGAGTTTCCAAACATGTTTTTGAGATATAACTATATTCTTTGTTATCCAGAAACTTAAAATATAACGATCGTAAAAATCTTTTAACATTGAAAGTAATATTGTATGCTTCAGGATAAATTTTTCCTTTCTCAAAATCATTAAATTTTGATATCCATGAAGTGATAAAGTCTTTATCCAATATGTCTCTCTTAATTGCAATTTCTATTGCTGTAATCATTCTTTCATCTTCATCACTAATATATTGATAATGTTTGATTTGAAATTTCCTTAAAATTAAATTAAACATTTTTTCTAGCATTTCCTTATTTGCTCTTTCACATCCCATTACATGCTTAAACAAATCAGCACTATGAGCAATACTGTGGCACCATCCTACTTCTTCAACATGTCCTCTTAAATCTTCTTCTTTTTCAAAATAATCTACAAATTTCTCAATTAGTAAATCTATTGTTTCATCTTTAATTACTTTATCTTTATTATACTTATATACTAAAATTGCTAGTTGCAAAATACTAAATGATCTTCTTAAAACACTAAAATTCTCTTTATTACTCATATCATAAGTCAAGTATTTGGCAGATATTAAGAGGTTTGTGATTTTGTCCAGTTCATCATTATCTAATAAGTTATCATGAAGTAAGTGAGCCAACGTTGGGTATATTAAAAAATCTCTTAATTCACCATCCTTATTACCTATTTCCTCAATTAATTGATAAGTTAATTGAATTTTATCAATATTCTTAAAATCAAATTTTTCATCTTTTATTTTTTTAAGTAATTCTTCTAACTTCTTATCCATAATTCACCTCGTTATTAATTTCTAATCTTATTATATCATAAAAAAAGTTGGTAACTAACCCTAGTTGCCAACTTTTTATTTTTAAATTAATCCTAATTCTTTACCCACTTTTTCAAATTGTTCAATTGAAAAATCCAAATCTTCTTTAGTATGCGAAGCACTAATCATAACACGTAATCTACCTTTACCAAGAGGTACAGTAGGAAATACAATACCAGATACATAAACACCAGCATCTAGTAAAGCCTTACTAAATTGCATTGTTTTTGCTTCATTCCCAATCATTACAGGAGTAATAGGTGTTTCACTATGTCCTGTATCAAATCCTAATTTTGCTAATTTTTCTTTAAAGTAATCGGCATTACTCCATAATTTATCAGTATATTCTTCGCTTTCCATTAGCATTTTAACACTTTCAATAGCTGCTGCTGTTGCAGCAGGTGGAAGTGCTGTAGAAAATAATAATGGACGAGCACGATGTGAAAGCCATATCTTAGTTTCTTTTTTACTTGCAACGTATCCACCAACAACACCAATTGCTTTACTTAAAGTTCCAATAATAAAATCAACTCTACCGTGCAATTTAAAGTGATCGACAGTTCCTCTACCACTTTCTCCTAACACACCACTACCATGAGCATCATCAACATATGTCATTGCTCCATACTTTTCAGCTAAAGCTACTATTTCTGGTAATTTAGCTAAATCACCATCCATACTAAACACACCATCTGTAATTATTAAAACGTTATTATAATTTTCACTTTTTTCTTGTAATATTTGTTCTAAATTGAACATGTTACTATGTTTAAATATTGCCCTATCAGCTTTACTTAATCTTACACCGTCAATAATAGAAGCATGATTTAATTCATCACTAATAATTAAATCTCCACGATCTACAATTGCTTGAATTGCACCTATATTACAGTTTAATCCACTTTGGAAACACATAACTGCATCTTCACGTTTGAATTCAGCAAGAATTACTTCTAAATCTTCAATTAAATCATAGTTACCAACAATAGTTCTAACAGCTCCTGCACCCGCTCCGTACTTATTAACAGCATCAATTGCTGCTTGTTTAACACGGGGATGATTAGCTAAACCTAAATAATTGTTACTTGATAAATTTACTACTTTTTTACCATTTAAATTAATTACGTTGTCACAAGGACCATAATTAATAGGTAACTCACGATATACACCATCTTCTTTTAATTTATTAATCTTTTCAATTAAATAAGTTAATTCATGATTTTTCATTTTTTCACTCTCCCGGAATTAAAACAATTTTACCACTATTACCACTACCCATAATTTCCATTGCTTCTAATACTTTACTCATAGGCATTGTATGAGTGATTATTTTATCTAAATCAAGTAATTCATTATCAATTAATTCCTTAACCTGATACCATGTTTCATAAATTCGTCTACCAACAACACCGTAAATTTGAATACCTTTAAATACAATATCATTAGCAACATCAATATCAATATCTTTTGATGGGATTCCTAACATACTTAACCCACCACCAGCTTTTAAATATTTAAACGACTGTTCAATTGCAGTTTTATTACCACTAAATTCACCAATAACATCTGCACCACGTCCTGTTGTTTCTTCTAAAACTCTCTTTATAACATCTTCTTTTAAAGGGTTTATAACAACATCTGCACCAAGTTCTTTTGCTAACTTAAGACGATATTCATTAACTTCAACCGCAATGATTTTTTTAGCCTTATAAGCTTTTGAAACATTTACTCCCATTAATCCAATAGGACCGCATCCAACAATTACAACATCTTTTCCTTCAACCGGAAAATGTGCCATTGTATGAACAGCATTTCCTAAAGGTTCTTGAACACTTAAATGTAAAGGATTTGCATCAGGACTATTTATGAAACAATTCATTGCAGGAATTCTTACATACTCCGCAAAACATCCATCAGTATCAACACCAATAATTTTCGTGTTTTCACAAATGTGTCCTTCTCCTCGCAAACAAAACTCACACTTACCACAAATAATATGTGTTTCTGCGCTAACAATGTCACCTAATTTTACTCTTGTAACACTCTCGCCAATTTTTACAATTTCCCCACTAAACTCATGACCGGCAGTAAATGGCAATTTTAGCCTTTTTTGTGCCCAAGCATCATAAGAATAAATATGGTAATCCGTTCCACAAACACTAGTATAATTAACTTTAATTAGTACTTCATCCTCAGCCAACTCACTCGGAATAGGCTTTTTAGTAATCAACAATCCACGTTCTGGTTTTTCCTTAACAACAACCGTCATTAAGGTATCATATTTGTCTTCCATTTTGCTCTCCTTTTATTAATAATTTACAAACGCTTACATCACAAGAATATTATAACATAATATTGTGAATTGTATAGATATATTTAAGGGTATTTTATCATTGTTATTTTCACTTATTTCTATGGAAACATTTTCATCCACAAACAGTGAAATTAGCCAATAAAAAAAAGATAAATCACAATGATTTATCTTCTATTTTATGAAATACTTATACTTAGGTCTTCCAACAGTTCCATAATCAATTCTCTTATCAATTTCATCAACTTCAGTTAAATAATCTAAATATTTACGTAAAGAAACCTTACTTAAATTTGTAATAATAGAAAGTTCTTCAACATCTAGCAGTTCTTTTTCATGTTCCTTTAGACTTTCTCTAATATAATTTAAAGTGTTTTCTTGAAGTCCCTTTGGTAGATTCGAATCACTTGTTGTGTTAAACATCTGGTCAATATCACTTTGTGATAGTTTATTATTTTGTTGAAACATTTTATATTTTAATTCACAACGGTAAACCGCTTGATTAAATCGATCTTGACTAAAAGGTTTAACTAAATAATCTACAACACCTAGATTAAGAAACTCACTAATTGTTTTATTATCATTTACAGCCGTAATCGGAATAACAGAAACTTCATTCCCTGCTTCTCTTAAAAGTTTCAAAACATCAAGCCCAGATAATTTTGGCATATGAACATCTAAGATAACTAAATCAATGTCCTTTTCATTATCCTTTATGTATTCAAATGCTTCTAAACCATTATCGATTACTTTAATTATTTCAAAACTTCCTAACTCATTAAGATAATGTTTATGGATATGAGCTACCATTGGATCATCTTCTACAATTAATATTCGTAATTTCATTTCATCACCTTCGA
>LGOV01044783.1_pt2 | contig 13613 bp, 12 predicted proteins | sample 469881 | NCBI WGS metagenome assembly LGOV01 (sample SAMN03857199, study PRJNA290197) | marine sediment metagenome | biome: marine cold seep biome; feature: cold seep; material: marine sediment; isolation source: sample #5579, elevator 3A push core 41 containing 12 cm of sediment... ...
TTTATTAAATGAAAATGTAGAGTTAATAATTACAAATAAGCTATCAGCTTTAAATTATATTGAAGAAATGAATTTATCAAATAAGTTAGTAATTAGTAGTTATTCTAAGAAAAATTATAAAGGCTCAGATTTTAGATTAGGCTTTTCAAAAGCAAATAATTTAAATGAAATTAGACAATATTTTAATAATCAAATTGACAAGAATATTTTAAGATAAATTATTTGCGAAGGAGAAAATATGAATTATGATAAAATGGCTTTAGAAATGCATGAAAAAAATAAGGGTAAAATTGAAGTAATAAGTAAGGTGAAGTTAGAAAATAAAGATGATTTATCAATTGCTTATACTCCAGGGGTAGCAGAACCATGCAGAAAAATTCATCAAAATAAAGATGATGTATATAAATATACTTCAAAAGGTAATCTTGTAGCTGTAGTTACAGATGGGACTGCAGTTTTGGGATTAGGAGATATTGGACCTGAAGCGGCGTTACCAGTTATGGAAGGTAAAAGTATTTTATTTAAAGCATTTGCAAATATTGATGCATTCCCAATTTGTTTAGATACAAAAGAGGTTGATGAAATAGTTAAGACCGTAAAAATGATAGCACCAACATTTGGCGGGATAAACTTAGAAGATATTTCATCGCCACGATGTGTTGAAATAGAAAAAAGATTAAAAGAGGAATTAGATATTCCTGTTTTTCATGATGATCAACATGGAACAGCTATAGTTGTATCATCTGCTATTATTAATGCATTAAAGTTAGTTAATAAAAAAATTGATGAAATAAAAGTAGTGGTTAATGGTGCAGGAGCTGCTGGAAATGCAATAACTAAAATGCTATTAAATTTAGGTGTAAAAAACATTTTAGTATGTGATAGAAAAGGTATTATATCTAGTGATAAAGATAATGGAAATTTTGTTAAAGAAGAAATTGCATTAATAACAAATAAAGAAAAAATACATGGGAAATTAAAAGATGCTATGAATAAGGCTGATGTATTTATTGGAGTTTCTGCAAAAGATGTGTTAACCGTAGAAATGGCAAAAGCAATGAATACTGATGCAATAGTATTTGCAATGGCAAACCCTGATCCAGAAATTTCACCTGAAAAAGCAAAAGAAGCTAATGTTAGAATATATGGAACTGGAAGAAGTGATTATGCAAATCAAATTAATAATGTACTTGCATTTCCTGGAATATTTAGAGGTGCACTTGATGCAAAAGCAAGTGATATAAATGAGGAGATGAAAGTTGCTGCGGTATATGCAATTGCCGGCTTAGTTGCGGAAAAAGATTTAAAAGAAGATAACGTTATTGTTTCAGCATTAGATGAAAGAGTGGCAGCGGCAGTATCTAAAGCTGTATATGATGCAGCGATTAAATCAGGTGTTGCAAGAATTTAGATGAAATAGGGTATAACTTTATAAATTAGTAGCTGATTATTTATTAGAAATTTAATGTATAGTCAGTTTTTATATGAGAAGCATATGTTTCGGTTAATTTAAACAGTGGCATTAAATTAAGCGAAGTTTCTTGATTTTTTCATAATGTTCGTGTAATATAAAACTATAGTTTAAATTGCACGGAGAAACATAAGCTGAATATTATGGCTAGAAGCAAGGAGGTTTTAAATGTTTATTAATAGAGCATTAGAAAACATTGTTAGAGAAGTATCAGAAACTTATCCGGTGTTATTGGTAACCGGTCCTAGACAAGTTGGGAAAACAACTTTACTGAAAAAAGTAGCAGAAAATGAACGGAATTATATAAGTCTTGATGATCCTATTGCAAGGCAATTAGCAAAAGAAGAACCATTACTTTTTCTTCAGAGATATGAACCACCAGTAATTATCGATGAAATTCAATATGCACCAGAATTGCTTTCATATATTAAATTATATGTTGATAAAAGTAAGAAAAATGGTGAGTTTTGGCTTACTGGGTCACAAATGTTTCGTATGATGAAAGATGTAAGTGAAAGTCTTGCAGGAAGAGTGGGGATTATACCGATGCAAGGGCTTTCTAATTCAGAATTGAATAAGTTACGGAATGAGCCTTATACAACAGACACTAAACGCTTAATGAATAGAGTTCGAATTGCAAAAAAGATGAAACTACATGATATTTATGAAAGAATTTATAAAGGGTCAATGCCTGCAATACATGCTGAAGAGCAAAGTGTTGAGAGGTTTTATGCATCCTATGTGGATACCTATATACACCGAGATATTAGAGATTTAACACAGGTTGCTGACGAAATGCAGTTCCAAAGGTTTTTAACAGCTTGTGCGGCAAGAACAAGTCAAATGGTAAATTATTCAGAATTGGCAAAGGATGTAGGAATATCCTCGCCTACTGCAAAAAAATGGATGTCTCTTTTAATCACTTCAGGTATTATTGTTTTAATTGAGCCATATTTCAATAATTTACTAAAAAGGATTATAAAAGCGCCTAATATGTACTTTATGGATACTGGTTTATGTGCTTATTTGACAAGATGGACATCAAGTGAAGCATTGGAAGTTTCTGCTATGTCAGGTGCTTTTTTTGAAACTTTTGTGGTTTCTGAAATTATAAAAAGTTATCTGAATGCAGGAAAAAGACCGCCAATTTTTTATTACAGAGATTCAGATCAAAAAGAAATAGATTTGATTATAGAGGAAAATGGTAAACTCTATCCAATTGAAATAAAGAAAAGCAGCAATCCTAAAAAGAATGCTGGACGTCATTTTTCGGTATTAGAAAAAGTGGGTCTTGAATGTGGCGTTGGGAATGTTATTAGTATGGTCGATGATTTAATTCCTATAAATAGTGAGAGTTGGGCTGTACCAGTCTGGTTAATCTAATTGAGCGGAGAGTGGGTGTTTCTTTTTGCAGTTGTTTTATAATTAAAAATTAATAAAATAGTTTCTTTCGATTTAAAAGCTAAAAAAATAGCAAACAAAATCACGNNTTATTATAATTTAGTGATTTTGTCTTCACTCTGAAACCCATATTTTAGTGGGTTTTTTAGTTTAGATATCATGTTATTTATTTAATTAATAGCCAGATACCGATTCCAGCCGCTAAAGCAGCCCAGATATAGAAAAAGTAAACTGTACCATTTTCACCTAAATACTTAATGAAAAATTTAATTTTTGACATTTCCCAAATAGACTTAGGTTTTTTAATTGCAATAAATATAACAAGTCCAGCGTATAAAATTAAAACTAATCCAAATATTCCTAAACCGTTCATAATTGTCCTCCTTTTAATTAAGACCTCTTTTGATTCTATTTTTTAACAGCATAAAGACTAATACTGTTATAAAAGTGATAATACTACAATTTTTAAATATCATTGGCCATGTTGCTTCATTTAGAATTATTGAATTCATAGCTTCATATGCCCAATAAAATGGTGACCAATAAAGAAGAGGTATAAATTTTTCTGATAGATACATTGCTCCGAATACTGATCCCATAACAGGTATAAATATCATTTTCATACTTGCTATTGCGCTTATTGGCTCATCATTCATAATACCTATAACAAATCCAATAATCATACTAATAAATGATAATGATATAGATACTACAATTACCATTAAATAATTAATACCTTCAAAACCGACAATTAGCAAAATTCCAACAATGCCAACGATTGGTATTGTTAAACCTAAAATGCTTTTACCTATAATAAACTCAAATTTTGAAGTGGGCGAAACATTAATTGCTGAGAGTGTATTACTCATTTTTTCCTCAACAAGACTTAATAATATTAACATGCCTCCAAATACGGTGGTGAAAATAATTAAAAAGTTGGCACCTTGTTGTTTAAGTGGATGAAGTTTCCAACCACTATCGGTTATTTCGATATCAATAGGGAAAATATATAACTCCTTTTGATAACTATTTATTATAAGTTCTAAGAAATCATAAGATCCTTCTGTTTCATTGTTTTGACTGATAATATTGTATTTATCATTTTTTTTAACAAGACCAAGATAATCATCTGTTTTAGAAACCCTAATTCTAATATCTTGAACTGTTTCAAATTTTTTAACCTTTGCGAATTCATCAAGATATTCAATTAATTGAGGTTCTAATGTATTTAAAACAGCTATATTTATTGTTGTGGAATCGACACCAGGTATAATCGCTTTTAAAATGAGAGCCATTACAAAAGGTACAATCATAATATAAGCATAAATAAAATCGCGTTTTCCACTTGTTATATCCCTGCCTACTATAGCAAGTATTCGCTTCATAATAATACCTCCCTACATAGTTAACGTTTCCTTAAATTTTTTATTGGCCATTAAAAATATTATTATTGATAATACTGAAAACATTAAGCATACATTATAAACATAACTAATATTTCCATGCTCGAAAAAAAGTTCTCTGTAAGCAAATAACATTGGATATGATGGTAATAATTTTAATGCTAGCGGTGAAAAAGCTGGCATATAATATGAAAAAGATGGGATCATAAGTATAATAATTATAGAATACATCCACCCCATTGCTGACGCCATATCTTTGAAAAAACTTGTTATAAACAGACCAAGGACAGAACCAAAAATATTTGTTGTTACTAGTAAAAAGAATAAACCAATGTAATTTGTTTTAGTGCCTGCAACAAATATAGTGGTGATAAAACTTGACATTAATCCTGAAACAACCAAAAGCCCAACCTTACTTAATAAATATTGCCACACAGCCAATGGAGTTACAGCTAAAGCTTTAATTGTACCTCTTTCCTTATCCAAAAATATATAAGACGCAATGATAAAAAGTCCCATAAAAGAAGCGTTCATAGTTAAAAAAATAGGAAGCATATTTATTCTATCGCTTAATTTCTCATTGTTTCCCATTAATGTAGTATTAGTAACCACACTTTCATAATGCGGCATCTCTTCAATGAAGTACATTAAAAAATTAGTTTTCATTAATGCTTTAAGTTTCTCGTTTTCAAATCCTTGCAAAATTATTTCATAATCAAGTCTTCTATATTGTTTTGTAACAACCATTCCAATACTGCTTTTCTCTTTTTTTAATATATCTATAACATCAGATCTTGAATCAAGTAAAATTATTTCATCTTCACTTTCATCTATGAATTCCTCAATTCTATTCATTTCAGCTGGTTTTAAATCGAAATATGCATATATTGTTTTAGTAGAATCAAAATTTTCAGGAACTATAAATAAAAGAATTATTATAAATACAAAAGCCATAATAAGCTCAGTATATATATACCAGCTTTTTAGAGCTAAAACCATGTCTTTTTTAAAACAAAACCATAAATTTTTCATAATTATTTCAGCCCCTTACCAGTTACCTTAATAAAGATTTCTTCAAGAGTTGCTTCTTTTGTATGCATTATTTCAATATTTCCTGCAGTAATAATTTCATTTAACCTTGCTTTATCTTTAGGTTCAATTAAAGATAAACTTTCTTTTTTTAATATACCATTTTCAAAATGTTCAACATCAACAAGTTTTTTACCATATTTTAGTTTTAAATTTCTAGGTGAATCAATTAATTTAATTTCTCCGTCTATAATAAAAGCGACTCTATCGCATAATTCATCAGCAACATACATGTTGTGAGTTGTTAAAAATATTGTTGTTCCTTTTTCTTTTTCTTTTTTTATAATTTCTTTTATTTCACTAGCAATTGCTGGATCTAATCCTGTTGTAGGCTCATCAAGAAACCAAATTTTAGGATTATTAATCATGCTTCTGATAAATGTTAATCTATGTTTCATACCTTTAGAAAATTCTCCCGCTTTTTTATCTGAAACGTGATCTAATCCTACCATTTCTAGTAACTTATTAGGATCGATAGTTTTAACATCAAAAAGTTTTCTATAAAAATTAAGATTTTCATAAGCTGTTAATTTATCATAGACATTTGATTGTTCAAATGATACCCCAATAAGATTAAACATTTCTTTTTTGGGTTCTTTTATATCAAAACCTGCAATTGAAACTTCACCCTTTTGAATGGGAAGTAAGCCTGTAAGAACACCTTGTGTAGTAGATTTACCAGCACCTGAAGGACCTAAAAAACCAAATACTTCTCCTTTTTTTATTTTGAAATTTGCATTTTTCACTGCATATTTATCATCTTTTGAATACGAATGATATAATCCTTTAACACTTATCATAATAACCCCTTTCAGAAAAATTATCTCTATAGATAATATACCCATATTAAATAATAAAAATCATTTAATAGGTTGATTAATTGATATAATAGTAAAATATAGCAGTATTATCTTATAGTAATAATATTGAAATGGGGTTAAGTATGTTTAAAAGTAATAGTTTGGAAAAATCAGAAGAAATAAAGGGTGGCCTATTTGTATTTTCTACATATCTTTTTTGGGGAGTGCAGCCAATATTCTGGAAACAGTTAAAGCATATTGATTCTTTTGAATTAATTGCCCATAGAATATTTTGGTCGTTTTTATTCTTTTTATTTATTTTAAAGTATAAAAATAAATTTTTTGAAATGAAGGAAGTTTTTAAAGATAGGAAAAAATTAGTTTTAACAATAGTAGCTGGTTATCTTATAAGTATAAATTGGTTAATATATATTTATGCAATTAATACAAACAAAATTCTTGAAACTAGCTTAGGATATTATATTAATCCAATTATTAGTGTTATATTAGGTATGATATTTTTAAAAGAAAAATTTAACAAGAGTCAAATGATGTCATTTGTTTTTGCATGTCTAGGCGTATTAGTTGTCATAATAAAATTTAGACATTTACCATGGATTGCAATGGTTTTGCCAGTTATGTTTGGATTATATGGATTATTGAAAAAAATAACTAATTTAGATCCTATTGTTAGTATGGTTATTGAAACAATGGCAATTATGCCTATTGGTTTAGGATATTTATTATTTGTTGAATTTAGCGGGAAAGGGCATCTTTTTTCAGATGGGCCATTAATTACTTTTTATTTAATTATGACTGGTATAGTTACTTCATTACCATTATGGTGGTTTGCAATTGGTGCTAGAAAAATTAAACTTTCAACAATAGGTTTTATTCAATTTGTTTCACCAACCATATCATTAATTATTGGAGTAATGATATATAATGAACCATTTGAAATTATTCAAGCAATTAGTTTTGGATTGATCGGAATTGCTATAATAATTTATATTAATTCGGTTTATTTAGAAAATAAGAAGAATAAAGAAAAAAACTTTGAGAAAAAATTAACGATTTTATAAAAACTTCTTAAAAATCAAAGACTTTCTTAATATGTATTATAAACCTATATAGCAAGTAATGTTGGAATGTAGGCGTTTTACAAAACTTTGATTTTGTAATAATATGTCTTGTATAAAGAAAATTACATTAATGAAAACGTTGACACGTTGTATATTGTATACTATAATGGAATATGTAGATAATTGAATTTAGAGAAACAAATAAGGAGGATTTTAATGGGTAAAAAAGTAATGAAAACTATGGATGGTAATACTGCTGCTGCGCACGTATCATATGCGTTTACAGATGTAGCTGCAATATTCCCAATTACTCCATCTTCTCCAATGGCTGAACATGTTGATGAATGGGCAGCACATGGTAGAAAAAACATTTTTGGAAATACAGTAAAAGTTAGTGAATTACAATCAGAAGGTGGAGCATCTGGATCATTCCATGGCGCTTTACAAGGTGGAGCTTTAACTAGTACTTATACTGCTTCACAAGGTTTATTATTAATGATTCCTAACATGTACAAGGTTGCTGGAGAGTTATTACCAGGAGTTATGCATGTTAGTGCACGTTCTATAGCAACTCAAGCATTATCAATATTTGGAGATCATTCAGATGTTATGGCAGTAAGACAAACAGGATTTGGATTATTATCTTCAGCTTCTATTCAAGAAGTTATGGATTTAGGTGCAGTTGCACATTTAACTGCTATTGATACTAGAGTACCTTTTGTTCATTTCTTTGATGGATTTAGAACTTCTCATGCTATTCAAAAAATTGAATTATTGGATTATGATGATTTAGCTGAATTAGTTGACTTTGATAAAGTTAATGAATTTAGAAGAAGAGCGTTAAATCCAGAGCATCCTGTAACTAGAGGTACTGCTCAAAACCCAGATATATTCTTCCAAGCAAGAGAAGCATGTAATCCATTTTATGACGCTGTTCCTGAAGCAGTTGTAGAAAATATGAAAAAAATTAGTAAACTTACTGGTAGAGATTATAAACCATTTAATTATTATGGAGCAGCAGATGCTGAAAAAGTAATAATTGCAATGGGTTCTGTATTAGAAGCTGCTGAAGAAGCTGTAGACTACATGATGGCAAGAGGCGAAAAAGTTGGTATATTAAAAGTTAGATTATATAGACCATTTGTTAAAGAGTATATGTTTGATGTTATGCCTTCTACAGTTAAGAAAATTGCTGTATTAGACAGAACTAAAGAGCCAGGTTCTGCTGGAGAACCATTATTTAAAGATATCCAATCAGCATATTATGATGTTGATGATAGACCATTAATTATTGCTGGCCGTTACGGATTAAGTTCAAAAGAAACTAATCCTTCTCATATTAAAGCTGTATTTGATAATTTAGATGCAAAAGATATGAAAAAAGAATTTACGGTTGGAATTAATGACGACGTAACTTTCTTATCATTAGATGTAAAAGAAACTATTATGGCTGAGCCAGTAGATAGAACTAGATGTAAATTCTGGGGATTAGGTGCAGATGGAACTGTTGGTGCTAATAAAAATGCAATTAAAATTATTGGTGATAACACTGATTTATATGCTCAGGCTTATTTCTCATATGACTCTAAAAAATCTGGTGGAGTAACAGTATCTCACTTAAGATTTGGAAAAGATAAAATTAGATCTACTTATTTAGTAGATAATGCAAATTATGTTGCATGTCATAACCAATCGTATGTTGGAAATTATGATGTATTAGATGGTTTAGATGAAAACGGAACATTCTTACTTAACTGTAAGTGGAATGCTTCAGAATTAGATGAAAAATTACCAGCAGATATGAAAAAATATCTTGCTGAAAAAAATATTAAGTTCTTTATTATTAACGGAACTAAAATTGCTGAAGAAGTTGGTTTAGGTGGAAGAATTAACATGGTAATGCAAGCTGCTTTCTTTAAATTAGCTAAAATTATTGATGTTGATGAATCTCTTAGATTATTAAAAGAAGCAATTGAAAAAACTTATGGTAAAAAAGGTATGAATATTGTTGAAATGAACTGGAAAGCTGTAGATGCTGCAGTTGATTCAATTGTTGCAATAGACGTTCCAAGCGAATGGGCAAATGTAACTGTTGAAGCTAAAAAAGAAGTTGAATCAGACTTACCAGATTATGTTAAGAATATTGTTGTTCCAATTGGTAAATTAAAAGGTGACGATCTTCCAGTTTCAACATTTGTTGGACAAGAAGATGGTACATTTGAGCAAGGTGCATCTGCTTTTGAAAAACGTGGAGTAGCTGTAAATGTTCCTGAGTGGGATGTTGAAACTTGTATTCAATGTAACAAATGTTCCATGGTATGTCCTCATGCAGCAATAAGACCATATTTATATACAGATGAAGAGGTTGCAAATGCTCCAGAAGGAATGACAGTTAAAAAAGCAAATGGAAAAGCTTTAGCAGGATTACAATATAGAATTTCAGTTTCAATTGATGACTGTACTGGTTGTGGGGTTTGTGTTACTGAATGTCCAGTTAATTCACTTAACTTAAAAGAATTTGCTACTCAGTTAGATGAGCAAGCAAACTTTAATTATTCAGTTAACTTACCAGAAAAGAAAAATGTATTAGGTAATAAATATAGTGTTAAAGGTTCTCAATTTGAAAAACCATTATTTGAGTTCTCTGGTGCATGTGCTGGTTGTGGAGAAACTCCATACTTAAAAGCTGTTACTCAATTATTTGGTGATAGAATGGTTATAGCTAATGCTACAGGTTGTTCTTCAATCTGGGGTGGAACTGCTCCTAATACAGTATTTACTAAGAATGATAAAGGACACGGTCCAGCATGGGCTAACTCATTATTCGAAGATAATGCTGAATATGGTTTTGGTATGAAAATTGGAATGACTGTTGTTAGAGATACATTAAAAGTTAAAGTTGAAGAATTAGTTAATTTAGATATTGCTGCCGATTTAAAAGCTGCATTAAATAACTGGTTAGAAAACTATGAAGATGGCGAAGGTTCTCAGGAAGCTGGAGAAGCTGTTAAAGTATTATTTAATACTGAAGTTCCAACTGAAGCAAAAGAATTATTTGATCATGTTAAAGAAAATGCAGATGCTCTTACTAAAAAGTCTATATGGATTCTTGGTGGAGACGGATGGTCGTATGATATTGGTTACGGCGGACTTGATCATGTATTAGCTGCAAATGAAGATGTTAATGTATTAGTATTTGATACAGAAGTTTATTCAAATACTGGTGGACAAGCTTCTAAATCTACACCAACTGCTGCAGTTGCAAAATTTGCTGCTGCAGGTATGAGAACTAAGAAGAAAGATCTTGGTTTAATTACTTCATCTTACGGATATGTTTATGTAGCTCAAGTAGCTCTTGGTTCTAGTGATGCTCACTTTATGAAAGTATTAAAAGAAGCTGAAGCTTATGATGGACCATCATTAATTATTGCTTATTCTCCATGTATTGCTCATGGTTTGAAATCAGGAATGGGACATAGTGTATCAAGAGAGAAAGAAGCTGTTGATGCTGGATACTGGCACTTATGGAGATTTATTCCTGAATTAAAAGAAGCAGGAAAGAATCCATTTGTACTTGATTCTAAACCACCAAAAGCAGATTTCCAAGAATTCTTACAAGGCGAAATACGTTATACTACTTTAGAGAATCAGTTCCCTGAAGTTGCAAAAGAGTTATTTGCTAAAGCTGAAAAAGAAGCAAAAGAGAGATACGATGGATACAGAAGATTAGCAGAAATGGAATATTAATAATTAAAAGGGTAGGCATTTAGCCTGCCCTTTACTATTTTGAGGTGAAAATATGTTAAAATTTATTCATAAATCAACTAGATTAAGTTGTAATTTGCTTGAAGCTTATAGAATGTTTACAATTCAAGATAAAGTTAAACTTTGGTTAAGTGAAGAATGTCTTATTAATAAAGAAAGATTTGAGATAAAAATTGAATATAACAATTTATTTATAGATACTGAAAATAGTAGGATTATTGAAAAAGAATATGAGAAAAAAATTATAATTAATTGGATAGAAGACAGTAAAAATATTGATTCAATAGTTGAAATAAATTTTATGACTTGCTCTGGTAGAGCTGTTAATTGTGTTGAATTGCATATAATACATAAAGGATTAAATGAAGAAGATTTTTTATTTTATGATAATTTTTGGAAAGAGGCTTTAGAATCTTTACGATATTATTATAATAAAGATTGGATTATACAAAATGGTGATTTAACGCTTACAAAATTAACTGGAAGAAGTTTGTAGGAGGAAAAATGATAATTAATGTGCCACAAACTGGTAAATATAATATTGAGAATATTGTATTTGATTATAATGGAACTATTGCAAATAATGGGATAATTATTGATGGTGTTTTAAAGAAGATTGTTGATTTAAGTAAAAATTTTAATGTACATATTATTACTGCTGATACATTTAATACTGTTAGGGAATCTTTTAAAGGGACTAATGTAAATATTCATATTATTGATAAAGATTATGGAAGTGAACAGAAAGAAAAATTTATTGATAAATTAGGATTTGATAAAACTATAGCTTTAGGAAATGGAAGAAATGATGAATTAATGTTAAAAAAATCAATTATTTCTATTGCAGTACTTAATGATGAAGGTGTGTCAGTAAAAGCTTTGAATAGTGCTGATTTTTTAATAAAAGATATTAATCATTTTTTTGAGATGATTTATGATACGAATAAAATGATTGCAATATTAAGGAAATAATAATAAATAGCAAAAATAACACATATATATATGTGTTAAGGCTTATCTATCGTAGAGAGATTTTGTTCAGTAAAAGTTTTAGGAGATGATAATATGATTGATTTGAGAAGCGATACAGTGACACAACCGACTGATAAAATGAGAGAGAAAATGTTTACTGCTGTTGTTGGAGACGATGTTTATGATGATGATATAACAATAAAAGAACTTGAATCATATGCAGCTAAATTATTAGATAAGGAAGCCGCATTATTTGTTCCTAGCGGAACTTTTGGCAACCAACTTTCATTATTAACTCATACAAAAAGAGGTGATGAGGTTATCGTTGGTAGTGATTCGCATATATTGTTTCACGAAGTTGGAGCAGCATCAGTTATTGCTGGGGTACAACTTAGACCTCTTGAAGCTTTTGGTGGAAGATTTGACATAAAAAAATTAGAAAATTTAATTCGCGAAGATGATATTCATTATCCAGATACAGGGTTAATTTGCGTTGAAAATGCGCATGGGAATGGCTCTGTTATGTCTTTAGAAAAAATGAAGGACATTTATGATTTAGCAAAAAATAAGAAGCTTCTTGTTCATTTAGATGGTGCAAGAATATTCAATGCTGCAGCTTCGTTAAATGTAGAGGCAAAAGAAATTGCAAAGTATTGTGATAGTCTTATGTTCTGTATTTCTAAAGGTTTATGTGCACCTGTTGGTTCATTAGTAGTTGGAACTAAAGAATTTATTTTAAAAGCAAAGAGAAACAGAAAACTAATGGGTGGTGGACTTAGACAAGCTGGATTTTTAGCGGCAGCAGGTTTAATATCTTTAAAAGATATGGTAAAACGTCTTGATATTGATCATGAAAATGCAAAGTATCTAGCTTCACAACTTAATTCGTTTGATTTTATTTCTGTTATTTACGATAGATTAGATATTAATATGGTATTTTTTACTATGTCTGATTCAATAATAACTGAGGATCTATTTATTTCAAAATTATTAGAAAAGGGAATTAAAATAAATGGTATCGAGTGTGGTGAATATAGATTTGTAACTAATAATGATATATCAAAAAAAGATATTGATTATGTAATTAAGACAATGAAAGAAATTATAAAATTATAAATAATGTTTACAAAAAGGATAAACTAAGACGAAAAATAAATTCGTATTGATATATCCTTTTTTTTATTATAATTGAATTTGTTTATTTTTTTCTGGCAATATTATATTTTTAACATTATTTTCAAGTAATTTTTCTTTTAATATTTCTCTTGAAGGTTGTTCTCCATGTGTAATAAAAATAATATCTGGAGATTTTTTTAAATTAGTAACAAAGCTTATTAAATCATTTTGATCTGCATGAGCTGAATAACCATTTATTTTATGAATTTTTGCTTTAACTTTATATTCTTTTTTACTAATCCATACAGTATCTTTCTTTTCTAACAATTCTCGACCGAGTGTATTTTCAGCTTGATAACCAATAAAAATAATATTAGTTGATATATTATCTAGAAATTCTTTAAGATAGAATAATATTTTACCGCCATTACACATACCGCTTGAAGAAATGATTAGTTTTGGATTACTCGTTCTCATTATAGTAAATGTATCTTTTAACTCTTCAATACAATGA
>LGOV01000058.1_pt6 | contig 13602 bp, 15 predicted proteins | sample 469881 | NCBI WGS metagenome assembly LGOV01 (sample SAMN03857199, study PRJNA290197) | marine sediment metagenome | biome: marine cold seep biome; feature: cold seep; material: marine sediment; isolation source: sample #5579, elevator 3A push core 41 containing 12 cm of sediment... ...
CTGTCATATCTTCAACAATTCTCAATATTGTTACTTGGATTTCCTTACCTAATTTTATCAAATTTTCACCATTAATAACACTAATATCGCAAATTAATATAATTCCATCTTCTTCTTCAATAATTTTTCCTTTCAAAAATCTAGAGATAAAAGGATTATCATATAAACTGAAAGCCATCATCTGATAAATCGCTCTAGTTGAAATAGAATATCTTCCTATATAACTAAATGTAGGTCTAACAATCGTCTTTTCTGCAATTTCGTGCTTAGCGCCTTTTTTTCTTATCAATATCTTAAACTTATCTAAAAAATATCCTGAAAAATCCTTCTTAACTTCTACAGACGGAAGCGGAATAACATGTTTTCCTTCTGTTTTTCTGCTATTTTTAGCCTTGATGATTTCTTCTTCAGTAGAAACATCTTCAATCTGATAAATATGTTCAATAGGCAATATCTCTAAATTTTCTGCTATTTGATTGACCATTTTATTAGAAGTGCCTATGATTAAAAGACTCATAGGATTCTCTTGTTTTAAGAGCCTCTTCATTTCTTCTCTATGTTCTTCATAATAAAAAATAGCTCTTTTCACGGCAGCAAGTTTGGTCGCTTCTTTTTTTGCAGAAAATCCCCCTACTTTTTTATTCTGTGAAATTAAAATTCCATCATCAATAATATAATCGATATTTTTTAATCTAGCAATAAAAAGTGCTTTATAACTTTTACCAGTACCACTTGAACCTACCAATGCATAAACTCTAATTTTCATCACCTCTTACTCATATATTAAGAATTATTACATATAATAACCCATTTTTATGATTTATCAAAATTTATTATTGTCAATATCACTTTTATTATATATAATCTAAATGTTAAATGAAATATAAGGAGGAAAAAAAATGGCATATATCATTAATGATTCTTGTATTAGTTGTGGCGCTTGTGAATCTGAGTGTCCAGTAGATGCAATTTCTCAAGGAGACTCAATCTACGTTATCGACGAAGATGCTTGTATCGATTGCGGTGCTTGTGCAAATGTTTGTCCAGTAGATGCAGCACAACCTAAATAGGTGATAAAGACCCCTTGAAGTATTTCAAGGGGTTATTTAGTATACTTTTATAAATAAGTTCTGCAATCAACGTTTTACGATAACTGCTTCACCCATTCCACCGCCGATGCATAAAGTTGCCAAACCGCATTTCGAGTCCCTTTTCTTCATTTCATAAAGCAAAGTTACCAAAATTCTTGCACCGCTTGCTCCAATCGGATGTCCGATGGCAATAGCGCCTCCATTTACATTGACAATATCCGTATTCAATTCCAAGTCTTTTATCACTGCAAGCGATTGAGCTGCAAATGCTTCATTAGCTTCAATCAAATCCAAATCATCAACTGTCAAGTTTGCGCGTTTTAAAGCTTTTCGTGTAGCCGGGATAGGTCCTGTTCCCATAATGCTTGGATCGACGCCCGCTGAAGCATGACTGACAATTGTAGCCATAATTTCTAAACCTAATTCTTCAGCTTTCTCCTTACTCATTAAAACAAGTGCCGCTGCTCCATCATTAATTCCAGAAGAAGTACCTGCCGTTACTGTACCATCTTTTTTGAATGCCGGTCTCAACTTGGCAATCTTTTCTAAAGTTACATCTTCTTTAATAAATTCATCTTGATCAAAAATAATAGGGTCTTTTTTTCTCTGTGGAATCACAACTGGAACAATTTCATCTTTAAATCTACCTTCCGCTCTTGCTTTAGCAGCTTTTATTTGACTTTTATAAGCAAATTCATCTTGTTCTTCTCTCGTTAAGTTCCACTGCTGAACAATATTTTCAGCTGTGACACCCATATGATAATCATTGAAGACATCCCACAAACCATCTTTTACCATGACATCATAAAGTTCACCATCACCCATGCGATAACCCCAACGAGCACTCTTCAATAGATAAGGTGCCATCGACATGTTTTCAGTTCCACCTGCAACAATGATATCATTTTCTCCAACAGCTATAGAATTGGCAGCCAAAGAAACAGTTTTTAATCCCGAACCGCAAATCATATTAATAGTAACTGCTGGAACCTTGACAGGAATGCCTGCATGTATAGCTGCCTGTCTTGCAATTCCTTGACCATAACCAGCTTGAAGAACACAACCAAAACAGACTTCATCGACTGACTCAGGAGAAATTCCGGCTCTATCAAGAGCCTCTTTAATAACAATACCACCAAGTTCTTTGGGTGAAATATTTTTTATTGTTCCACCAAAAAATCCAACAGCTGTTCTCACCGCACTTACAATTACAACTTCTTTCATATCATCCCTCCGATCACTTAATATATAATAATGTTATTCTTTATTTTTTTTAAAGTCAAATGAAAAAACCTATGCAAGCATAGGTTTATTTTTCTTTTAAAAAATATGAAAGTGTCAATAGACTATCAATTAAATGTACATTTTCAACTATTATTTCTTGATTATTTATTTTAAGATCTACCGGAGTAAAATTCCATATAGCTTTAATGCCGTATTTTGCCAAGTCATCTGCAACTGATTGTGCTGCGTCTCTACTCGTACAAATAATAGCAATATCAATATTTTTGTTCTTTATTTCTTCTTCTAGTAAATCCATATCCTTAATCTCAACATCTCTAATACGAAGTCCAGTAACTTTAGGATTAATATCAAACATTCCCTCTAACTTAAATCCATGTGAACCAAAATTATAATTAGCCAATGCTTGACCTAAATTACCAGCACCGATAATAATCGTACTATAAGTCTTAACCAATCCTAAAATTTGACCTATTTCATTATATAAATCTTCGACATTATATCCGTATCCCTGCTGTCCAAATCCTCCAAAATTATTTAAATCCTGTCGTATCTGAGAAGCAGTAAATCCAATGACATCACTTAGTTCCTTGGAAGAAATTCTATTAATACCATTTTCCAGCATTTCTTTTAAATATCTATGATATTTTGGCAGTCTTCTAATAACAGCCATAGATACTTTATTATTTGCCATATAATCACCTCAATCATTTCACTCATTAAGTATACCACTCTAGAAATTTGTTTGTCAATTAATTAACTAATTGTATATTACTTTCATTAACATAATTCCTATGCTAAAATGTTTCTAGATTATGGAGGTAAAAAATGATTCTAGTTACTCTGAATAACATTGTTAAATCATATGGTATCAATACCGTATTAGATAAAATATCCTTAACCATAAATACTGGTGAAAAGGTTGGTATTGTTGGCAATAACGGCGCTGGTAAATCAACTCTATTCAATATTATTACAGGTAGAATCACTGTTGACGATGGTCAGATTTTTTCTGCAAAAGATATAAATATCGGATATCTTATACAAGCTGATTCAACAAGCGATGATGTCAATCTATATGATTATTGTCTGGAACCTTTTGAGAATTTAATAAATATAGAAAATAAAATGAGAAAAATTGAGAATTTATTAACAGATAATCCTTTTGACAACGAATTAATTGATGATTATTCAAATCTAACAGAAACTTTCACACAGTTAAACGGATATGCATATCATAGCAAAGCAAGAGGTGTTTTAATCGGACTCGGCTTTTCAGAAGATGATTTCAATCGCACAATCAAAACCTTGAGCGGCGGACAAAAAACACGATTGAATCTAGCGAAATTACTATTAACCGAATATGATTTGTTGCTTCTTGACGAGCCTACAAATCACCTTGATATCGACTCTGTTAAATGGCTGGAAAATTACCTGTCGAATTATCTAGGCTCAGTTGTAATAATCTCACACGATAGATACTTCTTAGATAAAATAGTTACCAGAATCCTTGAATTGGAAAGCACCAAAGGGACTCTTTATAAAGGCAATTACAGTGAATTCATGCGTCAAAAGAGAATTAATTATGAAAATGAAATAAAACATTACCAAAATAATCAGAATCTCATAAAAAAAGAAGAAGAACTTATCAGAAAATATAAACAAACTGGTACAGAAAAATTAGCAAAGAGAGCCAGAAGTCGAGAATTTAAACTTCAGAAAATCGAAAAAGTGCAAAAACCTTTTTGGCTTGATAAAAATATCAATTTAACCTTTGATATTGGAATTCCCAGTGGTAATAATGTTCTCAGTGTCAATGAATTAAGCAAAAGCTACGATAAAAGTCCTCTATTCGACAACATTTCTTTTGAAGTCTTTAAAGGTGATAAAATTGGATTCATTGGAAAAAACGGTATTGGAAAATCAACATTATTTAAAATTCTAGTAAATAAACTAAAACCCGATACTGGTTATATTCAACTAGGACATCATGTAACAAAAGGCTATTATGATCAAGACCTGCAAAATATTGAAGACAATAATACATTATTAGAAGAAATACACGCTCTACTGCCATTAGTAGACGAAATCGACCTTCGCAAGTACCTTGGTTCGTTCTTATTTACAGGTGATGATGTTTTTAAGGAAATAGGGATACTAAGTGGAGGAGAAAAGTCAAGACTCTCACTGCTTAAATTGATGCTTTCTAAAAACAATTTTCTTTTATTGGATGAACCTACAAATCATTTAGATATCATATCTAGAGAGACTTTAGAAAATGCAATCTTTAATTATAGCGGTACAATGTTAGCTATATCTCATGATAGATATTTTCTCAACAAGGTTTGTAATAAAATATATGAACTTGATGAAAATGGTCTAACAGAATACTTGGGCAATTATGATTATTACTTTTACAAAAAAAATCAGATGGCACAATATGCTCAAAATAATGATGCGCCAAATAAAATATCAAAAACTGAACGAAAAGATTTATCAAAACAAGAACGTGAAAACAAAAAAAATATTAAAGATAAAAAGAAAATAACTTCAGATTTAGAGAAAAATATTCACGATACGGAATCGCGAATCGCTGCGATTCACGAATTGCAATGCCAAGAAGAAATCTATTCCAATCAAGTAGAATTAATGGAACTTAATAAAGAACTTTCATTATTGGAAGATGAACTTATGATACTTTATAAAGAATGGGAAAATTTATTATAGACATCTTTTTAAGTTTGTATATAATGATATTATACTGATATAAGGGGGTAAACAATGTTTGAAATTGTACAAAAAATTATTGCAGAGCAGATGGGTGTAAAAGATTTGGATAGCATAACATATGACACTCATTTAGTGGATGATTTAAATGCTGATTCAATTGATGCAGCAGAAATCATCATAGCTGTTGAAGGTGAATTTGATATAGAAATTCCGGATGATATCGCTGAAAAAATTAGAAAAGTTTCTGAAATTATGGAATTCTTGGAAAATGAATTAGAATAAGCCCAAAGATAAAAGTCTTAGGGCTTTTTTTTTATGAAATTAATTTTATAATTTCAATCTTATCCACAATTTCAGTGAATTGTTTTTCCACATCTAAAAGTTAGATATAGCAATAATTCTATAAGTTATCCACTTTGTCCACAGGCTAATCCACAATTTTTTCAACATTTTTTAGTTTACATAATATTTTAATGTTATTTATCCACAGGTTAAAGTTTCAAATTTGGCACAGAATTTAAATCGAGATTTGCGAATATTCCTTTTTTAAATTGATAATATGCAGCCGCTCCGATCATAGCCGCATTATCAGTACATAAGCTTAAAGGCGGATAAAAAACATCTAAATGATGAATTTTCGCTTCTTCTTTCAACCTTTTTCTTAAACTGGAATTTGCAGCGACTCCACCGGCGATAATAATTTCTTTATGATTCATTTTCAAAGAAGCACTAATGATTTTTTCGATTAAAACATCAACAACAGCTTCTTGAAAAGATGCGGCGACATCATTGGTGTTAACTTCGATACCTTTCATCTTCATGCTATTTAAATAATTCAAAACAGAAGATTTAATACCCGAAAAACTAAAATCAAAGGATCCTTTTTCAAGATAAGTTCTAGGAAAATTTATCGCTTCTTTATTTCCATCTTTTGCTGCTTTATCGATGTAAGGTCCACCGGGATATGGGAATCCTAGAGTTCTAGCGACTTTATCGAACGCTTCTCCAACGGCATCATCTCTCGTTCTCCCCAATACCTTGTACTCTCCATAATCCAATACATCGATGATATGAGTATGACCTCCAGAAACAATCAAAGCAATATACGGCGGTTTCAAATCCGGAAACGCAAGATAATTTGCAGCGATATGCCCATCGATGTGATTTACCGGAATCAGTGGAATCCCCAATCCAAAGGCTAATGCTTTTGCATAGCTCATTCCAACCAATAAAGCACCTACAAGACCAGGTCCATACGTTACTGCAATGGCATCCAAATCCTTGAAATTCAAACCACTTTCTTCTAATGATTGAGCAAATATCAAATCAATTTTTTCAATGTGTTTCCTTGACGCAATTTCCGGCACTACCCCACCGAATTTTTTATGTATATCTATCTGCGTATAAATTACATTAGATAAAATTTCTCTACCGTTTTTTATTATCGCAACAGAAGTTTCATCACAACTTGTTTCTATTGCCAAAATAATTATATCTTTCATCTATTTTCTCCTAATCTTCACTATTCAAACTCAACCACATAAGTAGAGCATCTTCTTGTGTATCCGTATAGTATTTCTTTCTTCTTCCCTCTACACTGAATCCAAATTTCGAATAAAGTTTTTGAGCTATAATATTTGTTTCTCTTACTTCAAGGGTGAATCTACGAACTTCTAATTTTTCCATTTCATCAAGTGCATAACTTACTAATTGTTTCGAATAACCTTTTCCTCTATAATCAGGGTCTATAGCAACATTTGTTATATGACCCTCATCGAGTATCTTCCATATGCCTATATATCCAATAAGATTGTTGTTTACTCCTATAACATAATAATGAGCAACTAGATTGTCACTTATTTCTTGATAAAAGGAAGATTTTGACCACGGCATTGAAAATGATCTTTTTTCAATCTCATAGATTTCATCAATGTCATCCAATGTCATCTCTCTGATAATCACCTTAGTCATCAAAAACACTCTTTCCGTGAATCTCCTCATAACTGGTTTCAGCCTGTGATTTTCTCACATAGTTCGGCTTTATAATTTTACCAAATTCTCTATTTCTAGAAACATACGCCACTGAAGAAGGTCTCGGCAATCCTAGGTTAAAAGCAACTAATTGAATCTCCTTACTACTAATATTCTTAATACTGCTATAAAATTTATCAGCATCAGGTCCTGCCAATAAAATAGATTTATCATACTTTTCTATTCTATCGATAAACTCATCTATCGAAATCGCCATATCAGGTGTCAATCTGATTAACTCGTCATTTTCAAATTCAAAAAATGCTGTATATATTTGATCTCGTCTAGCATCTTGCATTGGACATATTACTCCACTAAAGCCTTTATTATTCATTGCCAACGCTTCGAGAGTCGAAACCCCTGATATAGGGATATCTTTAGCACGTGACAAACCCAGAGCAGTCGCCATGCCTATTCTAACTCCTGTAAAAGAACCTGGACCTATTGTAACAGCTATTCCATCAATCTCATCTAGGGTCATATCCAGATTTTTAAATACTTGATCGATAATCACCATCAGTTTCTGCGAATGGGTGATATCATTGTTTATTATAATTTCACTTTTTAACACTTCATCCTCTATAATTGCAACTCCCGCAGTTTGAGTCGATGCATCAATCCCTAAAATTTTCATAGTGTTCCTCCAAATCTATTCCGGTTATTTCAATTAATCTCTCATCTATATTATCAGTATATAAAATTTTTATCCATATAGCATCTTTAGGAATGATTTCCTCAATAATATCCGCCCATTCAATAATTATTATTGCATCTTGATTCAAATAATCATCAAAACCTATTTCAAACATCTCATCTGCATCATTAATTCTATATACATCGAAGTGAAAGACTTTCTTAGGATGATGATACTCATTGACAATAGTATATGTTGGACTTGTTATATACTCTTCAATCCCAAGTTCTTTCATGATCGACTGAGTCAATGTGGTTTTTCCTGCTCCTAAATCACCTGTTAAACATATAATCGATTTATCATTTAGTTTTTGAGATATTACTTTCCCAAGTTTTTCAGTTTCTAAAAGACTGTTGCTTTTAATTTTCATAAAAAATTTCCTCCGTTTACAGATACCTTTATCATACATCAGTTTAACAGATTTCAAAAGAAAGGGAACCCCATATTCATGAGATTCCCTTTTATTAGCAACATCTATTTTTTAGGCGACCATACTTTCCACACATTTCCTACCAAATCAGGTCCCGGTTTAAGAGTCGGTTTGCCAGGAGTCCACTCTGCAGGAGTTGCCTCAGTTCCACCAGATTCGCGCACTAACTGGAATGCTTTTACCTGACGAATAGTTTCCTCGATATTTCTTCCTACTGGAGGTGTAAGCACTTCATATCCTTGAATGACTCCATCTGGATCGATGATGAATCTACCTCTATTTTCAACTCCACCTTCTTCATTATATACACCGTACATAGTTCCTACCTTTCCACCACCATCTGACAGCATTGGGAAAGGAACTCCTCCGTCTACCATTTTACTCAGTTCATTATCATTCCACATCTTATGTACAAAGATACTATCTACACTAACAGATAAGATTTCTACATCCATATCGTAAAGCCTTTTTGCGTTTTCAGCAACTGCTGAAACCTCAGTAGCTCAGACGAAAGTGAAATCTCCTGGATAAAAGCATAGCAATACCCATTTTCCTTTAAATTCCGATAAACTAAATTGTTTAAATTCTCCTTTATGATACGCATTCAACGTAAAATCAGGAGCTGCTTGACCTACACTAATCATACTTATCCCACCTTCTTCAATAATTTTTTCTTCAACTTCTACTTCTTTAGGTTTCACCTCAGGAGTTGGAGGTTTACAACCTGGTTTAAATGTTTTTCCCATTAAGTTACCCCTCTCTTTGCAAGTTCCTTATATATATATATCCAAAATATATAAAATAAAACAAAGACCTCATTATTGAAAGTCGTTCTGAACTAAGATGCGAATATCAACTTCATTTCAATACACAATTGTTCTTAAACAGTATAACGAGTATATTAACACATACATTTTTCTACATAAGGAATAGTTTAAAAAGGAAAATCTCTACTAGCTAGATAAGGAAAAATCATGATACTAATACTAACTATCATTGCAAATATACCGCCAATTCTTCTAGTTAAGAAAAATGCTTTTGATGGTTCTTTAGCGGCCTTCCAGCTTTCAAACAATCGCCATGTTATACGTGGATTTATTGCATTTAATAAACCGCTAATGAATATTAAACCTACTATAATTGTTGGAAATACAGTAAAAAAATTATGCATTTTAAAACCTCCTGAATAATTATTTATAAGTTGTCAATAGATAAGCTGATACATTTATAAACCGACATAATACTCTCGGTGAACTAAGTATACAATTTTCAGCTCATTATTTTCAACTATTTTACATATTAAGCAATTTTAACTTCATGTTCTCATAATCATAACATTTCAACCAATAAAAAATCACATCGGAATGCGATGCGATTTATTTATGGAATCCACTACAATTATTGGATCTTTCTATTAATTATCTTCATATACTATTTCACCGTTTATTATTACTACTGAAGGCTTTGCCTCCAACATAAATGGATGTTCATGCCAGATGACAACATCCGCATCTTTTCCAACTTTGATGCTGCCGACCGTTTCTTCTAATCCCAAGATTTCAGCAGGATTTATAGTTATCGCTTTAAGTGCTTCGTTTTCATCCATGCCCGATTTTACACTCAGTGCAGCAGCTAGCGGTAAATATTGAAGTGGAATAACCGGTGCATCTGTCATAATGGCAATTTTCATTCCTGCTTTGGATAAAATACCCGGTGTATCAAAAGTTAGATTCTTCAATTCAAATTTCGATCTATCAGATAAACTAGGTCCAACTATAGCTGGATACCCTTCTTTAACAAGATGATCGACAATCAAATGACCTTCTGTACAATGTTCCAAAGTTAAATTCAAATCAAATTCTTTTGCAATTCTTATGGCAGTCAAAATATCATCCGCTCTATGAGCATGAGCTTTTAAAGGTATTTCTTTTTTCAATACCGGAATCAACGCTTCCTTTTTCATATCAAAATCAGGCATTTTAGAAATATCTTCTCCCGCAGCTTCTTTTTTAGATAAATATTCTTTAGCTGTAAAAATTGCATTTCTAAGCTCGGCAGCTATAGCCATTCTCGTACTTGGAGATGTTTTTTTGTCATTATATACATTTTTGGGGTTCTCACCAAAAGCGCATTTCATTGCTAGAGGGTCCTTGACAATCATATCATCTATACGATTTCCATAAGTTTTTATAGCAGTAAACATCCCTCCGATAACATTTGCACTTCCAGGTCCAGTTGCGACTAATGTAACCCCGGCTTCTCTCGCCTCTTCAAATGTTCTATCCATCGGATTGATAGCATCTATAGCTCGTAAATGAGGAGTAATCGGATTTGTCGCTTCGTTTCCATCTGCTCCTTCAAATCCGATGCCGTCTTCCCACATACCAAGGTGACAGTGAGCGTCGATAAATCCCGGCAGCACTAATTTTCCATCAGCATCAATCACTTTTGCACTATCTACTTGAATGTCTTTTTCAATTTTAATGATTTTTCCATTTTCAATCAAAATATCTCCATTTTTTATAATCTCATCTTTTTCCATTGTATAAATCAAAGCATTTTTAATTAGAATCATTTTAATTGTCCTTTCATAGATAAAGATACTTTATGTCTATCCATATCTATTTTAATTATTTTTACAGTAACGATGTCGCCAACTTTTACAACATCCATAGGATTCTTCACAAAGTTATCGCTCAGTTCAGAAATATGCACCAATCCATCATTCTTAACCCCTATGTCTATAAACGCTCCAAAGTTTACAACATTTCTAACAGTTCCAGTTAAAATCATTCCCTCATTGAGATCTTCAAATTTCATTACATCTTTTCTAAAGACCGGTTTAGGCATATCTTCACGCGGATCTCTACCGGGCTTTTGAAGTTCTTTTACAATATCTTTCAAAGTAAGAATTCCGACTTCAAGTTTATCAGAAAGCTCTTTATATCTACCCTCTGTTTTTTCAACTATATCATCAAGATTATGATTTTTTACATCAGATAAATCATATCCCAATTCATTTAATAGCCTTTCCGTTGTTTCGTAACTTTCTGGATGAACTCCAGTATTATCAAGCGGATTATTACTTTCAGGAATTCTTAAAAACCCTGCGCACTGCTCATAAGCCTTATTTCCCAATCGTTTCACTTTAAGAAGTTCTTTCCTTAATCCAAAATTCTTTGTATTTTCACGATAATCAACAATATTTTTAGCGATGCTGCCAGATATTCCAGATACATAGTTTAATAATGAAACAGATGCCGTGTTAAGGTCGATTCCTACTGTATTTACACAATCTTCTACTACATTCGTCAAACTCTCTTCCAATTTCTTTTGATTCACATCGTGTTGATACTGACCGACTCCAATACTCTTAGGATCTATTTTAACGAGTTCTGCAAGTGGATCTTGCAATCTTCTTCCTATTGATATCGCCCCTCTTATAGAAACATTGATATCAGGAAACTCTTCAGTAGCTAATTTTGATGCTGAATACACCGATGCACCAGCTTCACTGACTATTGCATAAGAAACATCTTTTTCAATCTCACTTAAGATATTTGCAACAAGAGACTCCGTTTCTCTTGAAGCTGTTCCATTTCCAATCGCAATCAAATCTATATCATACTTATTGATGATTTCCTTGATAACCTTTTTAGATTTCTCAATCTCATTTTGAGGTTGATTCGGATAAATTGTCGCATAGTCTATAAATTTACCAAATTCATCAATAACAGCAAGTTTACAGCCAGTTCTAAATGATGGATCTATCCCTAAAACTTTCGCTCCTTTAATAGGCGAATGCATTAAAAGCGGTTTAGTGTTTTTTCCGAATACTTTAATAGCATCTTCTTCTGCAACCTCAGTTAAATTACTTCTTATCTCACGTTCTACAGATGTACTTATCAGTCTTTTAAAAGCATCTTCAACAGCTTCGATATAAAGGGAGTTTGTAACATCATTATCATTCGTTATTTCACTTTCAATAATATACTTGACTACTCTATTTTCATCATAATATAATTTTACTTTTAGTGCTCCTTCTTTTTCACCTCGGTTGATAGCCAAAACCCTGTGATTTGCGATAGTCTTAACACTTTCATCATATTCATAATACATATCGTAAACTGTTTTTTCTTCCTTATTCACAGCTTCAGATATAATTTTCCCATTTTGATTGATAAATTTCTTGATCCAAGCTCTATGGCTGGCGTTATCAGATACATGCTCCGCAATTATATCTTTAGCTCCATCAATCGCATTTTCTACGGTTAATACATCTTTTTCTTCATCTATAAATTTCTCTGCTTCTTTTTCAATATTCCCCGTAAACAAGGAACTCATTATAAGCACAGCAAGAGGTTCTAATCCTCTTTCTTTCGCCTTTGACGCTCTTGTGCTTTTTTTCTGCTTATACGGTCTATAAAGATCTTCAACCCTTTGAAGTACCTCTGCAGATTTTATTTCATTCATAAGTTCCTCTGTTAATTTTCCCTGCTCGTCGATTAATCTTATGACTTCTTCTTTTCTCGATTCGAGATTTCTTAAATACTTTAGTCTCTCGTCTAAATTTCTCAATATTTCATCATCAAGTCCACCATGAACTTCCTTACGATATCTAGCAATAAAAGGAATAGTGTTTCCTTCGTCAATCATTTCAATTGTCTTTTGAACTTGAATAGGTTTGATTTTTAATTCTGCTGCGATTTTATCAATAATAAATTTCATTATTTACCTCCAACTATTTTTTTAATATTATTTACTATATATTCAATATCCTCATTCTCTAAAGAAGGATATATCGGTAATCTTAATATTTGCTTAACTACTTTTTCGGTAATTGGCAAATCATATTTACTATAACCCATTTTCTTTCCGAAAGACGACAAATGAAGTGGTTGATAGTGAAACGTCGCTTCCACTCCTTCTTCTTTCAACTTCATTATGGTTTCATTTCTCTTTTCCTCGTTTTTCATCAAAAGAGAAAATATATGATAATTTGATGATGCATACTCAGGGATTTTAGTTAACTTGATTTCATCAAAATCCTCTAAAAGTATCTTGTAATGCTCATAGACTCTTTCTCTTTCTTTGTAAATAATATTTTTTTTATCCATCTGCCCCAATAAGATTGCCATTAAGTACGATGACATTTCATAGCTTCCACCAAAATCCTTCCATGAATACTTATCTACAATTCCATTGATAAAAGCATGACGATCAGTACCTTTTTCAAAAACTACATTGGTTTTTTCTTCTAGCATTTTATTATTGAGTATAAATGCACCACCTTCACCTGAAGAAAGGTTTTTTGTACTATGAAAACTATAAGTACCTATATCACCTATCGTACCTAAATATCTGTCTTTATACTTCGCATCCAC
>LGOV01030200.1_pt1 | contig 13583 bp, 15 predicted proteins | sample 469881 | NCBI WGS metagenome assembly LGOV01 (sample SAMN03857199, study PRJNA290197) | marine sediment metagenome | biome: marine cold seep biome; feature: cold seep; material: marine sediment; isolation source: sample #5579, elevator 3A push core 41 containing 12 cm of sediment... ...
TACAGTGCATTTTGATGTTGATTTGGTATTACATCTCAAAAGGTAAAAAGGCATCTTCAATGTACCTTAATAATAGTTTATCATCTGTTTTAAGTATTGCAACTATATCAAATCTAACTTCAACATCAAGGTCTCTTTCTTCGATATATGCATCTGCACTTTCTACAATTTTTCTACGTTTTTTGTAATCTACAGCATCTTCGGGATCTCCAAAATAATCGGTTGCCCTTGTTTTAACTTCAACTATGGCCAAAATATCATCTTTTTGGGCTATGATATCTATTTCATAACGGTGAAAATGCCAATTAGTTTCTAAAATTTTATAGCCTTCTTTTTTTAGGTGTTTTACAGCTTCTTGCTCGCCTTCCATCCCAAAAGCGTAGTTGTTTTTTTTCATGGTATCATTTTTTACTAATATTGATTGAATATAACGAAATTAGCTATCTTTATTTTTAAATAATTACATTTTAAAGTTCGATATCAAAAAATAACAGGAAATAGATTAATACTATTGGTCGGAAGCTATTACTTATATATGAAGAACAATATCCCTAAAATATTTTTAATTATTACTTTCTTATTATCTACTATTATCACTAGTGCTCAAACTGTTGATAATGATGGTTGGGGAATAAAGTTAGGTGTTTCGATAAATATAGGGACTCATTTTCAGCGAGTAGGATTGATGTTTCAAGGTTATTACTTCAACACTTTTGCACAGGCTAATTTTGGAACTCAGGCTTTTTATAATTTTAAAACTTTAGGCCCAAAAATTAAATCGTGGGAGTTAGTACCTAATATAGGTGGGCATTTTTATTGGGGAGAAAAAGAGGAGAGTTATTACAATCCAGAATTTTCAACAATTTCTATTCAATCTAAAAGTCCTTGGGCAGTTGGATTTGCTTATAAGTATTATTGGGATACAAAAGGAACTAACCAACCTGCTGGTTTGATAACCGTTAATATGAAAAACATTGTGTTTTCTACCGAGAATGATATTTTTGTTGGTAATGGTGAAGATAAATATCGGACAGGGAGTTTAACGCTTCAGTATCACAATGATAATCTTACTTTTTTTATTTCATCATTGATGTGGACAGGGGGTAGAAATAGAACAAAACTTATTAAAAAATCTGATTATCCTGGACCTTTTGGATATTTAGATTTAAGAAAATCAAAATATGGAAGAATATCTCATGGAACATTAGCTGTAGGGGCAAAGTATAATTTTGATTACAATCAAAGTGTACAATCAGAAATTGGAATTGATAGCGAGAGGATAAGACATTTTTTTCAGAATAAAGTAATACATGATATGCCAGTTTTTCCTAAAAAATGGAACAAGTCAGAAAACCCACATTACCCAATGTTGAAGGATGACGGAACACCATATTTATTTAGAAAAGGAGAGAAAGTAAAGAAAACTAAATTTTATTTTCAATTAGGAATGAATCAACCTATTTTTTATTAGGGCAATAGTCTTCACTTGACTTTTATTACATTTGCGATAAATATCTGAAATAGCTTATCACATATAGCCAATAGCCTTAGGCTAATGGTCATGTTTAAAATATAAAAAAATGATTGAAGGTTCAAAAAAAGGAATATTCCTTATAGGAGAAGGTGCTCCAAAAAATGCTGATATATCATCTATAAAATCTTTTTATAACGAGTATTTCACTGATTCAAAAGTTAGTGTTAAAGATACTTGGTTTAAAGCTTTAAAAAGGAATAAATTATTCTTACCACAACTAGTTGATAAAAGAAAAATTGATTTTGAGAAAATATCTTTTCAGGATGGTATAGCTACGCATATAGTTTCGGAGCAAATAAGAAAGGACTTAGAGCATGAAGTTAGCTCGCCTGTTTTTTTGGCGAATAGATATGGAGAACCTTCAATACAAGAAGTTCTTAATGAAGTAAATGAAAAGGGTATAGGAAAATTACTAATAATTCCTCTTTTTCCTAATTATCTACCAATGACATTTGATACCGCAATTTTGAAAGTTTTTGAAATTGCAGGTAATAGTTTTCCTGAGATAGAGCTTAATCTTACCGGGCCATATTTTGAACATAAAGACTACATAAAACCCTTGGAGATAATGATCCGTGATCAGAATACTATGAAAGAGATTGAACATCTGCTTTTTGTTTATCGTGGAGTTAAAGAAGAGCATATAGGTGATAGCCCTTGTAAACTAGAAGGTTTTGGGAATTTAACTGACGAAGAAAAACAAGTGAGTTATTGTTATCAGGTTAAAAGTACTACTGATATGCTAATGGATAGGGTAGCAGATTTGAATATTGACTATTCTACTTCTTTTATTCCTTCAGAACTTGGCAATGGAACCTATATTGAGCCAAATACAGCTAATGTTTTAGAAGGATTAGTTGCTATTGGCAAGAAAAATATAACAATTATATCGCCTTCAACAATTGTTGATAATATTGAAACACTTAATGATATTGATTTAGATCTTAGGGGAAAATTTATTGCTATGGGTGGTGAAAGTTTTACTTTTATACCATCAATCAATAATCACCCTGAATGGATAGAACATCTTGCAAAATGGGCTGATGAGTGGGCAAATTCTTAAACATATATTTGTATTTTCCTTTAATCAATATAAAAAATATGCTACTAAGGATAATGGTAGAATGTTAATAACAACAAATTAAAATGGCTAAAACAAAAACAACTTTTTTCTGNNCAAAATGGATGGGGAAATGTCCTCAATGTAATCAGTGGAATACCATAGTAGAAGAGATTATTCAAAAAGAAGTTGCAAGAGCTTGGGATTCTTCTCAATCATCTACATCAAAAAAATCAAAGCCATTTAGAGTTTCAGAGATAGTTACTAATCAAGAAGAAAGATTTAATACTCGTAATGAGGAGTTAGATAGAGTTTTGGGTGGAGGCATAGTTCCTGGNNTCTTTAATATTACTTGGCGGAGAACCTGGCATAGGAAAATCAACCTTGATGCTTCAACTTGCATTGAGTGTTTCGCATTTAAAAACATTATATGTTTCGGGCGAAGAAAGCTTGAATCAAATAAAAATGCGTTCGGAAAGAATAGGAATTAAAAACGAGAACCTTTTTATTTTGACTGAAACAAAAACTCAGTCAATTTTTAACCATATTAAATCACTAACGCCTCAATTACTTATAATTGATTCTATACAAACCTTACAAACAGAGATGATAGAATCGTCACCAGGTAGTGTTTCGCAAATAAGAGAATGTACATCCGAGTTGTTGCGCTATGCAAAGGAATCATCTACTCCAGTTATATTAATTGGTCATATTACCAAAGATGGAAATCTTGCTGGGCCAAAAATATTGGAACATATGGTTGATGTTGTTTTGCAATTTGAAGGCGATAGAAATCATCTTTTCAGAATATTAAGNNCTCAAAAAAATAGATTTGGATCTACTCAAGAACTCGGAATCTATGAAATGTTTGGAAGTGGATTGAGGGAAGTGAAAAATCCATCAGAAATATTAATATCACAGCGCGACGAGGAACTATCCGGAAATGCTATTGCAGCCACAATGGAAGGGGCTAGGCCAATGATGATAGAAATTCAAGCTCTAGTAAGCTCTGCTGTTTATGGTACTCCACAGCGATCAACAACTGGTTACGATATAAAACGTCTTAATATGTTATTGGCTGTATTGGAAAAAAGAGCTGGTTTCCGATTAGCTGCAAAAGATGTTTTCTTGAATATTACAGGTGGAATTAAAGTTGATGATCCAGCTATTGATTTAGCAGTTGTTGCTTCTATATTATCATCAAACGAAGATATATCTATATCAAATAAAGTATGCTTTGCTGCTGAGGTTGGATTGGCTGGCGAAATAAGACCAATTAACCGTGTTGAACAAAGAATTTCAGAATCAGAGAAACTAGGTTTTCAAGTAATATTTATATCAAAATATAATAAAGTTGATGTAGATAAATTTAAAATTAAGGTTGTGCTAGTTTCCAAAATGGAAGATATGTTTACACGTTTATTTGGGTAGTTTTTTATGAACTGTATCAGTTCTACTATGTTATTATGATTAAAATCACATTCAGAATTATGAACATATGTTCATAATCATACTTTTTTTCATCCTAAGGCTTTTCCTTTGCACAGTCATTTAAGAATTAAAATTATGAAAATAGCTATACCTGCAAACGGAAACATTGTAGAATCGCATTTTGGAAAATGTAATAACTACGCAATCGTTAGTATCACAAAAGATAATAAAATAGAGAGTATTTCAGATTTTGATGCCTCAGACTCTTGCGGATGTAAATCAAATATTGCCGAAACATTTATTGACATGGGCATAGATACTATGCTAGCTGGTAATATGGGAAGAGGAGCAGTTGATTCAATCAGTTCTCAAGGAATAAAAGTTGTGAGAGGATGTAAAGGTGAAATCACATCTGTGGTAAACGAGTATTTAAACGAAGGAATAATTGATTCGGGTAAATTTTGTTTTACTCACGAAAAACATCATGCTGAAGGTTCTGAGCATGTATGTAGTCATTAAACTAAGTTAAAAGGTTGAAAATATTATTGTTATAAGAGTGATTTTTATGTAGCAATAGTTTTTTCAACCTTTAGTAATTTGGTGTAAATCTCACATCTTTCAAACTTTCCATGTTTTGAATCTTCCATCTAAATCAGGTTAATAATATGTTGTCATATTCTTATAAAATTAGAGTCAACTACTCTGATACAGATAAAATGGGATTTGTGCATCACTCAAACTATGCAAAAATCTACGAAAATGCACGTTGGGAGACTTTGCGTCATTTCGGTATTCCGTATTCGGAAATAGAATCACAAGGAATATTCATGCCAGTAATAAATATGGATTTTAAATTTATTAAGCCAGCATATTATGATGATGTATTAACTGTTGTAACTCGTATTTCAGAGTTGCCTAGTGTTAAAATGAATTTTGCATTTGAGCTACATAATTCATCAGGAAAAATTATTAATACAGCAACTTTAAGCTGTGCATTTATTGATAGCGAAACATCAAAAGTATTAAGACCACCTAAAATCTTAATTGATAAGCTTAGAAGTAAAATAGAAACACTAAAATCATTCAATTAGATTTTTAGTTGGTATTATAAATTATCCAGCTATCAGGGTTCATCATTTTTATTTTTTTCAAAATAATTTCAGTTTTTTTTAAGTCATTATCTGAAATAAAAAGACCAACCCTATTAAATCCTTCGCTAGTTGTATCAAAAGTATAACAAATAAAATCTGTTGGATTCATATCTTGAAGCTTTAATGCATTTTGATATTCGTAGAATGAACCAACCATAATGTAAAACCCTTCAGGTTTAGACGAATTTATAGTATAAACGTTTCTGTTATTAATATCTTCCAAAATAATATCATCTGAATTATAAAACCCATCTTCATCATTTACATATATATCCTGAGCACTTTTATTATATACCACAATTTTATTTAGCGTACTATACATATATAGACTATCAGAAACATTCAAATTGAGCTCAGTAATTTCAGAATTTGAGCTTAACATGTCTTTATAGATTGAGTTTATGTATGATTTTTTTGTTGCAAAAATTATTGCTAATAATATAATTGTAGATACAAAGATTGCAAGAGGTTTAGAAATTTTCGCTACTTCTTTTCTAGAAGAAATATCTTCTGTGTGATTATCCTTTTTCATAACATTCATAATTAGAGGTTTATTCTTTATAGTAGTCGGAGTATATTCTAAATCCTTACAATGATTTTCTAAAATGGATATTATTATCAGCTAAGGTGCAGACCCAAATGTTTGCATCGTGATTAAGGATGTACTTTAAAGATTAGAACTTATTGACAGAAAGAAGATAAAAACCTAGTATTGAAATATGATAGACTATCATAGACCAAATTTATGATTTACATCGTATTTTTTAGTAGAGTTCTTTTATATTTGCTGAAACTTTACACACAATAATTAAAACTTAATAGTTCAGAATAATGCAGAATAAATACATACTCTGGTCAATAGCAATTCTTCTTACCATTTTTGCTTCTATATATCAAAAACTTGTTGGACCTACACATCCAGATTGGATGAATACCGAGTTAAACGGTACAGACTATAGCTATAAGCTACGTAGATCTAATGATGGTGCTTATTTAGCTCCAATAAAAATAGAAATAGCCGATAAAGAAGTTAATGCTAAAATTCATTTTAAACATTATCCAATTGTTGAAGGTGAGGAATACGAAGTAAAAGATTTCACTAGAGATGGAGATTATTTACTAGCTGAATTACCACATCAAAATGCTGCTGGAAAATTGATGTATTTCATTGAATTTGAAACTGAAGATGGAAGTGTATTCGAAAAGAAAGATGCTCCTATTGTATTAAGATATCGTGATCCTGTTCCTGACTGGGTATTGATACCTCATATTTTCTTTATGTTTTTTGCAATGATGTTATCTAATCTTTCAGGGTTAAAGGCAGCAGTAAAAAGTGATGGATATAAGAAAATGGGTAAATATGCCGTGATGGCATTAGTTATTGGAGGCTTTGTTTTTGGTCCACTTATGCAAAAATATGCATTTGGTGAGTTTTGGACAGGTGTTCCATTTGGATTTGACCTTACAGATAATAAAACCCTAATTGCATTTTTGGCATGGGCATTTGCTTTATGGCATGGAAGTAAAAAAGAAAATAGTAGAGCAGTATTTATTTTTGCTGCTATTGCTACATTAGTTGTGTTTTTAATACCTCATAGTGTATTAGGCTCAGAGCTTGACAGAGATAGCGGAGAAGTTGTTACTGGTATGATTTCTTGGTTATTCTAAGAAACAGTACGATTTTGCTTAAAAAGAGCTTATTAACCATATATATGGTTAATAAGCTCTTTTTTGTTTGATAATGTATACTGAATTATATCGTGTACTTTTATTTCGGAAAATTTTCTTGATAAATGGTATTATTAATGATGGTCAGTATTTTCTTCCTGATTATCCCATACAGTTATAAACCAAAATGCCAATGAAGCTACTAAACCTGATATTAGTAATTTAATAAATATAGCATCCGAACCGCCAGTGCTTAATAGCTTATTAGCTATAAACATAGAAACTACAAATACTATAAAAAAAATTACTATTCGTTTTATCATGTTCTTTCAATAACTTAAAGTGAAAAAATGATTTCAAACCAAGTTTAAAAGTAATGATTTTTGAATAGTTATCTTAGTTTTTTGTAAAAAAAATCTTACAATTATTTGAGTATCATATCTATATGTGGAATACCATCTTCCAAATATTCTTGGCCAATGTTTTCGAAACCTAGGGATTTGTAGAATTTATTGAGGTAAATTTGCGCTCCTATTTTAATGGGTAAATTAGGGTATTTGGTTTTCAAAAAAGCAATTGCTTCTTCCATTATCTTTCTTCCTAACTTATTTTCTCTGAATCTTTCGTCTACAACAACTCTGCCTATAGAAGGATATTTATATGTTGTATTAGGAGGTAGTATTCTTAGATATGCCGCAAGTATGCCGTCAACATTGTAAGTTAGGTGCCATGATACTTGATCATTGTTATCAGCATCTAAATAATAGCATTTTTGCTCAACAACAAACACCTTTTCACGCAAATGAATAATCTTATATAACTCATCGGTATTGAGCTCACTAAAGGACTTAATAAGCATAATTAAACAATACTTTCGTTAGAGAAATTCATGATAAATCTAATTCCTTCTCCTTTATTAGCACTTTCCCAGTAAATTTTACCTTCCATCTTCTCTATCATTTTCTTAGTTACAAAAAGACTAATAAACATTCTATCTAATTGTTTATTGTCAGAGTTAATAGAACTAGTATTTGTAGAAAGGTCGTTATTAAATACTTTCTGATTTATATTAAAGTGTGATGAATATATTTCAATATTTTTTGAGCTTTGATTTTGCGTTAATCTAATAACAACTTCTCCTTTGTTAGCATAATCAACTACAGTTTTCAATAAATGATCTACAGCATTCGATATTAGTTCCATATCTTGCCTAAACCAAATAGCATTTTGTCCGGTTTCTAATACAAGATTTAAGTCACGTGCTTCAGCTTGATTTTGATGCGAGTTAATTATTCCACTAATTAATCCATCTAATTCAAATTCATCACTTCTAGCAACTTTTCTTTTATCTTCAATATTGTAAAGCTCAGTTATTGAACTAATTATTGCTGTTAGTCTAAAAGTACTATTAGTAATAAGTTCAAGTTGTTCGTATAGCTCATCATTTTCTTCATTTTCTCCCTTCAATATTTTTACTAAACTCTGTATTTCAGTTATAGGGGTTTTTAATGATTCGCTGATATTTTTTAATAAATCAGATTTAATTCTACTTACATCCTCTTCATTCTTCTTAGAGTTTGCTAGTAGTTTATTTGATTCTTTTAATTCTTTAGTACGTTCTTCAACTAGCTCTTCCAGCCTATCATTTAATCTTTTATTTGAATAATATAGATAGAAAATTAAACTTAATACTATCAGTACTAGTATTATAATAAGTTTTAAATAGTTAGAAACAGTTTTATTCCTATCTCTTTCGAATTCTATTTTTTGCTTTTCTTGAGAAAGTAAATCTAATTCTATTTCTTTTTTATTGATAGCATACTTGTCTTCCATTTCGGAAGCTATTTTTGCTTTTTTAATGTTAAAAGTAGAATCTTTTAGCGCCGTATAATCAATAAAAAATTGATAAGCTTCTTTATATTTATGCTTTACATAGTTTATCTCCCCTAGGTAGAGGTAGTTTTTCATAGAAATCTCCAAAAACCCATATTGACTGCTGATTTTATTTGATTTCGTAAGATATTCAAGACTTTTATTATAATCCCCTGTTTTATAATAAGCAACTCCTAAATTGCTATGTATTAGAGATAAATCGTAGATCGATCCAGATTTATTGAATATTTCTTCTGCTAGATGCGCATACTTAAATACATTATCAAAGTCTTCCTTAATAATGTATATATCAATATAGCTATTGTAAACCCGTCCTAATCCTAGTAAATCAACATAATTACTGTAAATAACCTCAGATTCTTTAAGCTTTACAAGAGCAGAATCAAGTTTGTTTAATGATACGTATAAAGCACCATATAGTAGGTAATCATTAGCTAATTGTATCTCGTTCCCGACTTCCCTATTTAATTCTACAGATAACTTTAAATATTTAATAACTTTATTTTGCTCTTTTAGATCTAAATATACTTTTGCGATACGGTTTTGTATGTCAGCAACTCTATCATATTCTTTTGTCCTTTCAAGAATTTCTAAACTTTTGAAGAAGAATTTTAATGATTTTATATAATTACTAAGATGTAAATGAGCGCTACCTAAATTGTAGTATGTTGTAGCTATTGATTTTTCATCAATCTTCAGAGACTTTTTTAACCTTAAACTTTTTTGAAAGTAAAGTAGGGCTCTATCGTAATCATTTGGCCATTGATCATAATATGATCCTAAGTTGTTTGTTATTTTTGCAAGGCCTAAGCTATCTTCAGAAAGTGTATAATACTCATATGAATTAAAATAACTAGATTTTGTTTGTTTTCCAAAACCAAGGTTATGATAAATATTACCAATATACCTGTATGAGTCACCTAAACTACTATATAAATTATTGTTTTTGCCAATTTTTATTGCTCTGTCAATGTAAGTAAAAGCTTTTGTAGTATCAGATTTCCAAAATTCTTTCGATTTTTCGTTTAGAAAGTTAACTTTGTCTTTTGGAGTTTTATATTCAGACAAAATAATATCAAGGCTATCACTATTGACTTGAGCGTAGCTTGGGGATACTATAAAAGTAACTACTAGAGTAAAAAGAGTAGCAATTATATTTTTTATTCGTAGCAAATATATTTTCGTTATAGTTAGATTATAAAATTAACATAAAGTTATTATAATAAGTTAGTACTAAAGTATGAATATAGACGAAAATGTAAACCCATGGAAAATACTCGGAGAGTCCAATGTTTATGAGAATTCTTGGATAAAAGTTACTGAGTATAAGGTAATTAATCCTAACAATGGTATAGGAATTTACGGTCAAGTACACTACAAAAACATAGCAATTGGAATTTTGGCTTTAGATAAGGACTATAATACATGGTTAGTTGGTCAATACAGGTTCCCTTTAAAGGCTTATTCATGGGAGATTCCTGAAGGTGGTGGCCATCTTAAAATACCACCAATTGAATCCGCAAAAAGAGAACTAAAAGAGGAAACAGGAATAATTTCAAATAACTGGTCAGTTTTGTTAGAAATGGATTTGAGTAATTCTGTTTCTGATGAAGGTAGTATAGTATTTGTAGCACAAGATTTAGTTTTTGAAGAATCCCAGCCAGAAGAAACAGAACAATTACAAGTAAAGAAAATAGCTTTTGATGATGTTTTTGAAATGGTGATGGAGGGTGAAATTAGGGATAGTATAACAGTAGCTACTATACTAAAAGCTAAAATATTAATAGATAAAGGAGAATTGTAAATTTACGAACTCAAAAGTAAAAAATAATATATATGAAATTATATTCAATAGAAACAGGTTATTTTAAGTTAGATGGAGGTGCAATGTTTGGTGTTGTACCACGTGTTTTATGGCAGAAAACAAATCCTGTCGATGAGAATAATCAAATAGAGATGGCAATGCGTTGTTTACTTGTACAAAATGACGATAAATTAATACTTATAGACACCGGCTTAGGAAATAAACAAACTGAAAAGTTCTTTTCCCACTACAATCTATACAGCGATTATAGTATAGAAAAATCATTAAAGAAATATGGATTTCATAAAGATGATATTACCGATGTTTTTCTAACTCATTTACATTTTGATCATGTAGGTGGTGCTGTTGAGTGGAATGACGATAAAACAACACTTCAGCCTACTTTCAAAAATGCAAAATATTGGACTAATGCCGATCATTGGGAGTGGGCTACAAAACCAAACCCTCGTGAGAAAGCATCATTCCTAAAAGAAAATATCATGCCTCTTTTTGAAAGTGGGCAACTAAATTTCATCAATTTTAAAGGTGAAAATATATTGACTAATTCTGATTTAGGTTTCGATATATTAAGAGTTGATGGCCATACCGATGGACAGATGCTACCTATGATAAACTACCAAGGAAAGAAATTAGTTTATATGGCCGATTTCCTTCCAACATCGGGTCATGTACCTTTACCTTACATAATGGGCTATGATACTCGCCCATTAATTACAATTACCGAAAAAGAAAAATTTTTGAAAGAGGCTGCTGATAATAACTACTATCTTTTTCTAGAACATGATGCTTATTACTCAATGTGTACTGTTAAAAATACTGAAAAAGGAGTAAGACTTAACGAAACCCTTCAATTTGAAGATGTTTTTGAACCCAAATAATATATTATTTAATTGTGTTTAAAAATAATTACTTTCGCAGTTGAAACATTGAAAAATCAATATATGTTAAATAGATCACTATCATTAATATTAATACTAATTAGCACTGTTGTTGATGCACAGATAGATAATTATTGGCAGCAGAAAATTAAATATGAAATGAACATCGATGTAGATGTCGATAATTATAAATATGCTGGAGAGTCAAAAATCACATATTATAATAACTCACCAGATACGCTCGATAAAGTATATTTTCACTTGTATTTTAATGCATTTCAGCCTGGAAGTGAAATGGATGTTAGACAACAAAATTTACCTGATCCAGATAGGAGGATAGGTAATAGAATAAGTAAATTAGATTCTAATCAAATAGGATATCAAAAAATCATCAATATAAAACAAGGTAATAAACCACTAGTTTATAAGATAGAGGGTACTTTGATGGAGGTGAGGTTAGAAAAGCCTATTTCACCAAATTCTAAAACGGTTTTTTACATCAAAAATGAAGCTCAGATACCATCACAAATACGGAGATCTGGTAGAAACAATTCTGAAAATGTAAAGCTTTCAATGGCACAATGGTATCCTAAAATGGCTGAATATGATAAGGAAGGGTGGCATATTGATTCGTATATAGCACGCGAGTTTTATGGTGTTTATGGTACTTTTGATATCAAGATTAATATAGATAGAAATTATACAATTGGAGGAACAGGGATTTTGCAAAACCCACAAGAAATTGGTCATGGGTACGAGCAAAAAAACAAAAAGCTAAAAGTACCGAATACGGAAAAACTACAATGGCATTTCAAGGCACAAAATGTTCATGACTTTGCTTGGGCTGCCGATGATGATTATCAGCATGATATTCAAAAACTAAATAGTAAAACGGATCTTCATTTTATATATAAAAAAGGAGATGCAAAACGAACAAAAAACTGGAAAGAGATGCAATCTAAAATGCTTCAAGCTTTCTCTTTTATGAACGATAATTTCGGTTTATATCCTTACAAGCAATTTAGTATAGTGCAAGCAGGTGATGGAGGTATGGAATATCCAATGTCAACATTAATGCTAGGAAATGGGGGTAGTGTTGAAGGTATGGTAGGCTTAGCAGTGCACGAATCTATACATTCGTGGTATCAAGGTGTGTTGGGCACAAACGAGCAAAAATATCCTTGGATGGATGAAGGGTTTACTACTTGGGCGGAAGATTTAACAATGAATTTTCTGTATGGGGAGGATAATGCAAATCCACATAAAAGAACATATAGAGGCTACTTTGCTTTGCAAAAATCTGGGAAAGAAGAAGCTCTATCAACAAAAGCTGATTTCTTTGAAACTAATTTTGCATATAATCAATCAAGCTACAGTAAAGGAGCAGTTTTTTTGGTTCAATTAGGATATATTATTGGTGAAGATAATTTACATAAAACGATGTTAGAATATTTTAGATTATGGAAATTTAAGCATCCTACACCTAATGATATAAAACGAATAGCAGAGAAGATATCAGGGATACAGTTACAATGGTATTTTGATAAATGGATAAACACTACTCAGAAAATTGATTATTCTATATCTGCTGTTATTAGCGATTTTAGTAGAACTCAAATTACTTTGACTAATAATGGCGAAATACCTATGCCTTTGGATATTACTATTGTTTTGGAAAATGATGAGGTTAAAACTTATTATATTCCATTAAGAATGATGCGTGGAATTAAGGATAATGAAACAATATTTAGTAGAGAGGTTTTACAATCGTGGCCATGGGTTTACCCTGAATATACTTTTAGTATTGATATACGAAAAGATAAAATTAAATTTATTGGAATAGATGTTACCGAGAGGATGGCAGATATTAATAAGTCAGACAATTATTACCCTAAAAAAGAGAATGTCTTCGAGGGGAATTAATATTTTTCGAGGTTAGTAGATAGCTTCATATTAATTACATCTAAACTATTAGTTAACTCAGTTTAAATACAAATTTTACATTTAAAAAATAATTAACTGTATTGGTGTATAATTAATAATTGGCTGAAAGCCATAATTTAATTTAGGTCAATGGCAACGCCTTGACATATATAGATTGGAATTTAATAGCGCCCTTTCAGGCATACGCGTTAACTTAGTG
>LGOV01014228.1_pt3 | contig 13573 bp, 12 predicted proteins | sample 469881 | NCBI WGS metagenome assembly LGOV01 (sample SAMN03857199, study PRJNA290197) | marine sediment metagenome | biome: marine cold seep biome; feature: cold seep; material: marine sediment; isolation source: sample #5579, elevator 3A push core 41 containing 12 cm of sediment... ...
GGCAAGAAATCGGTCGTAATAGATTTCGCCACGTCAGAAGGGCAAGCGCAAATTCGCAAACTGACGTGTGAATCTGACGTGCTGATCGAGAACTTCAAAGTTGGCGGGTTGGCGAAATACGGTCTGGATTATGCCAGCATTCACGAACTCAACCCGCGCCTAATCTATTGCTCGGTAACTGGTTTTGGGCAAACGGGACCGTATGCGCATCGTGCGGGTTACGACTATATCATTCAGGGCATGTCCGGAATAATGGATTTGACCGGAGACCCCGAAGGTGAACCGCAGAAAATTGGCGTGGCATTTGCCGACATTTTCACGGGCCTTTATGGCGTTATCGCTATTCAGGCCGCACTATCACAACGAGAGCAGACCAATAGGGGGCAGCATATTGATATGTCTCTGTTCGACAGCATGGTCGGGGTGCTGGGAAATCAGGCGATGAACTATTTGGTGTCAGGCGTGGCCCCTAGGCGTATGGGAAACATCCACCCAAACATCGCCCCTTATCAGGTTTTTCCGGTTTCTGACGGACATCTGATTATTGCTGTGGGCAATGACGGGCAGTTTCAACGGTTTTGCACAGCGCTGGGGCTGGAAGATTTAGCTCAAAGCGAAGACTACAGCTCGAACGCAGCGCGCGTGGCCAACCGCGAGGCTTTAACTCTAGAAATTAGTGCCAAGACAACCCAAATCACACGCGATGAATTGCTGAACATTCTTGAAAGTGCGGGCGTCCCCGCCGGACCGATTAATACGCTTGAAGATGTATTTGCCGATCCGCAGGTCATTGCCAGAAACATGAAAATAGATGTTGGCGATAAAGGTTCTGAAGGCGAAAAGTTGCTGGGTATTCGTACGCCAATCACGTTTTCGGACTGCAAACTGTGTCTGGATACAAGCGCACCCAAGCTTGGGGAGCATACGCGCGAAGTTCTAGAGGATTTGCAATAGGTTAAAGGAGTGGATGTTACCCGTTGGTAAATCAATATCGAACGAACCCGAGTTCACCCATTCAAATACCCGACCACGTTTCCATGATCGCCTTCGCAGTCATCAAGTCGAGATGTGCCCCGCCGCCGTTTTTGAAAAGAGTGATGTCACTGTCCGAGTCGCGCTGAACGCTGCCCGCGACCAGATCATAAAAGTCCCCCAAAACATCAGAGGCACCGATCACGCCAACCGCCAGAGGAATTTTCAACTCGCCAATATGATTCATCGTCGTTTCCCGACTATCAACGAAAATTCTGGACCGCCTCAGAGCCTCGTCATCGACTTCGCGCATGTCGGGTCGATAGGCCCCGATCAGGTCGAGGTGCTGACCGGCCTGAAGCCATTCGCCCTTGATTACCGGCTCCGTTGACATAGTTGCGCAACAAATAATATCGGCCTCGCCTACGGAAGTTTCAAGATTTTCAGCGACCGAAATATTGGCAACACCTTCCAGTTCGTTAACCATTTTCTGTGCATTTTTGGCGTTACGGTTCCATATTTTAATCGAAATTCCGGCGAAAACACTACTGTAGGCCGAAACGAGTGTTCGTGCGACGGTTCCAGCTCCGACTATCAGCATTTTTCTGGAATTCGATCGTGCCAGAAGCCGCGCACCCAGCAAACTATCCGCCGCCGTTTTCCATTTTGTTAACAAATGGAAGTCCACGACAGCTTCAAGCAGGCCTGTTTGATCGTTGAAAATCATGGCGCCACCATTAACATTCGCGAGACCACGCTTTGCATTCGAGGGCACAATCGTGGCGCATTTGGCCATTGACCCCAACCCGTCAATCCACGCTGCCCGCGATAGCAATGTATCGTCATCGCGATGCACAAACCCGTCTGTTATGCTGGCCTTGGGCAGTTTGTGGCCCGCAATCATTGCAGCAGTGATCTGCGCCCATTGTAACCGCGTGTCCATTTCCTCAAAGGTTATCATGCTGACGGATGCGGCGGATTGCTGTGGCGTTCCAGAAGTTGGCAAAGGTTATTCCTCGATTGGGTAAAGTCAGTATTTCAACTGCTAATTAAGCGGGAAATGGCACGCAACCTGACCGCCGTCGGCGTTATCTTGAAGGATAGGGGCCGTCTGCGAACAGGTTGCTTGCGCATGAGTGCAGCGCGAGGCAAACACGCAACCCGGAGGCAAATCAAACGGGCTTGGAACCTCGCCTTCCAATACGGTCGCTTGATTACTTTCGCCCGGCGTCGTGGTAAAAATGTTATCAACCAGTGCTTTGGTATACGGGTGGTGCGCATGTGTTCCGACCTTATCCGCACTGATAATTTCCACAATGTTGCCCAGATACATTACGACAACCCGATCACAGAAATAACTAACCAACGAGAGGTCGTGCGAGATAAACAGGAAGGTTAAGTCCAGTTTTTTACGCAACTTCTCTAGCAAATTAATCACCTGCGCCTGAACAGAAACGTCAAGCGCGGCCGTAGGTTCGTCCAGAATCAGGAATTCCGGATTTAGCGCCAGCGAGCGGGCGATATCGGCGCGCTGTTTTTGGCCACCTGACAGTTCGTGTGGATATGCAAGGCCATGTTCCGGCGAAAGCCCGACCATTTCCAATAATTCATTAACTTTTTTTTCCCGCTCGGCACGGGTGTGTTTGATGTTCCGGATCTGGAACGGTTCGCTAAGACTTCGGAAAATGGTGTAACGCGGGTCCATCACGGAATACGGATCCTGAAACACCATTTGCATGTGCCGTCTTTGCTCCTTCATCTCTTTACGAGACATATTCAGGATGTTTTTTCCATCAACATGAATGCTGCCGGAATTTGCCTCGATAAGGCGCAAGATCAGGCGAGCCAGCGTCGATTTCCCACATCCGGACTCACCTACGACCCCCAAGATTTCGCCCTTTTTGACAGAAAACGATATGTCATTGATCGCCTTCACCACGCCGATTGTGCGCAACAAGAGTCCACCTCTGACGGCAAAAGATACTGAAAGGTCTTTAACTTCCAAATAGTTTTCCACGTTTCAACCTTCCTTAAGAATTACTTTTTGCACGACAAACGCCCCGCCTACCCCGCAGTTGTTTCTTTCGCATATTTGTAACAGGCAACCCGACCGCCGCCCCCTAGCTCGATCAACTCAGGCGGGGCACTTTGACATTCCGGCATTGTGAACGGACATCTTGGCGCAAACCTGCAACCGATCGGAAAGCTCCCTGCTGTGGGGACATTCCCGTCAATCGCGGCGAGCGAGCCTTTTTCCATACCAATATACGGGATACATTCCAACAAAGCTTTGGTGTACGGGTGCTTCGGTTCACTGAACACAGTGCCAATATCGCCATATTCGACCAAATTGCCCGCGTACATAACGGCGATTTTATCACATACCTGCGCGATCACGCCGAGGTCATGGGTGATCAGCAACAGGCCGATCCCTTTGGCCACTGTCAGTTCTTTGAACAGGCGCATTATCTGGGCTTGAACCGTCACATCCAGCGCGGTTGTCGGTTCGTCCGCGATTAGTAATTTCGGATTGGTTCCAATCCCGATTGCGATAACTATGCGTTGTTTCAGGCCGCCAGAAAGTTGATGAGGGTATTGCTCGTAAACCCGTTTCGGGTTCGGTATCCGCAATTGCTCCATCAATTCCAACGCAAGCGTTTTTGCTTTCCATTTGTTGATCTTCAAATGCTTACGCAAACCTTCGACGATCTGGTCGCCAACGCGGTACACGGGATCAAGTGAGGTCATCGGGTTTTGCGGGATAAACGAAATTTTCGCCCCGCGAACTTTTTGCATTTCCCCGCTCGGAAGCGTCAGAAGATTCTGGCCGTCGAACTCCACTTTCCCGAAAACTTTTCCGCCAACCAAGGGCGTCAGCCCCATGATCGCATGTGCAGTCAAAGACTTCCCGGAGCCGGTTTCACCAACCATCCCCAGCACTTCCCCTGGCTCCATTGCGAAAGATATGTCGCTAATTGGTCGAACGGTCTTTTTGTCAGCCGTAAACTCAACCGCCAAATCGGATACTTTAAGTAAGCTCACAGGTTACTCTCCCGATTTTTTACATCCATGATGTCGATCAGTGCATCGCCAAACAGATTGAAACCCAAAACCGTAATCATCATCGCCACTCCGGGAAACACGATCACCCAAGGCGATATGAACAAATACGCGGTCCCGCTGCTCATCATTGCGCCCCAACTAGGGGTTGGCGGTTGCGCGCCCATTCCCAAAAAGCCAAGCGTTGCCTCAAGAACGATTGCATTGCCTATCCCGATGGTTGCCGCAACAATTACCGGTGAAATGCTGTTGGGAACCAGATGCTTGAACAGAATTACAAAATCACTTGCACCTAGGGAACGCGTGGCCTCGATGAAGACCGACCCTTTCAATGACAGAATTTGTCCGCGTATCAGACGGGCGTATTGTGACCAGTAGGACAGCCCGATTGCGAGGACCACACTCTCCAGCCCCGGGCCGATGATCGCGACTAGAAGCAGTGCCACCAGAATGGCGGGCATGGACCACGTAAGATCGGCGATGCTGGTCAGAACAAGGTCAATCACCCCACCGTAATATCCGGCAATCGCCCCGACGACGGAGCCGATCACAACGGAAATAGCAACGGATGCAACCCCTACCACGAACGAAATTCGTGCTCCCCTGAGGATGCGGCTTAACAGATCCCTGCCGAATTCGTCAGTGCCAAGCAAATGGCTGGCCGAGGGAGCCTGATTCATGTTCCCGATATCTTGTGCTTTAAACGAATAAGGCTCCAGCATCGGTGCGAAAATTGCGATCAGGATAAGGCTGGCGATAATGAAGATGCCGACCAGCCCCATTTTGTTACCAGACAATCGCTTGGCAATAATCATCCACGGGGATTTATGGCTACTCGCCGTTGTTCCAACTTTTGACATATTAGTACCTGCGATCAATCATTTGTATACGTCCCGCACGCGCGGATCAGCGTAGGAGTAGATAATATCTGTGATAAACGCGCCGATAATTACTGCCATCGTCAGGAAAATAAGCGAGGCCTGCACGACCGGATAATCACGACGGAAAAGTGCCGTTAACAACATGCTGCCGATTCCGGGACGGCTGAACACGATCTCAATCGAAACCGCCCCGCCAAGTATCCAGCCAAGCCTGAGGCCAAGAATTGTAATAACCGGCATCAACGCATTTCGGAAAACATGCTTCACGATGATGACGTTCCGGCTTAGTCCTTTTGCGTACAGCAGCAGGATGAATTCCTTGTTAAACATTTCAAGCATACTGACCCGGGTCACGCGCGCAACCAGACCTGCGCCCCCCAGACCGACAGCGACGGCGGGTAGAACAAGGTACTCAAAACCACCCGAGCCGGAGACAGGGAACCAGCCAAGGTTAACGGAGAACACCAAAATCAGGATCAAGCCCAGCCAGAATGCGGGCACGGTTACCCCTAGCAACGCAATGATCATCGCAATGTAATCAACGAACGTATTTTTAGCCGCCGCCGAGATGATTCCCAGCGTGATGCCGAGGAAGAATGAAATCGCCAACGAAAGTAGGCCCAGCTTCAACGTAAATGGCAGATTGTAGAAAATCATATCGGCAACGGGTTGTTTTTCGATAATCGACTGACCCATATCGCCGGTAATAAACGCCTTCATCCAATTGAAATACTGAATGGGAAGCGGTTTGTCCAAGCCATGCAGCGCAAGTAACTCGGCGCGATCCCCTTTTGCTGATCCCGGCCCAAGCAAGGAGTCGATAGGATCGCCGGGAACTAAATGAATTAGCAAGAAGACAACTACGGAAATGGCGAAAAATATAGGGATTAACAGAAGCGTTCGCCGTAACACATATNNTAAATCCACATACTGTTATCTCCGTGTCAGTTTAAAGGTAAAAACTATCTTAGTGTGTATCCCCCCGCCTTGGTAGAAATTGTCAGGCGGGAGGAACGGTTTTTATTCTCTTAGTCGATTGTGACGTCCAGCAACGATGGACCAATCAGAATTTTGAAGCGAGGGTCAGGCATGTCAACCCGCTCCGATACTGCGTGAATGTTCACAGAGTTGATAATCGGCGCCCAGATGTACTGGGATAGCAGATACTCATGATACTCGCGGAAGTTTTCAACACGTTCGTCCGCATTCTTGGACCGCGTCATAGCCTTGTGCATCAGATAATCTGATTCATTATCATGCCACATCGCAACGTTCGGATATCCTAGACGAGCCGAGTTGAAGAACCATTCCAGAATGTCGGCATTATCCCAACCATAGGAACGCACAACCAGATCCTGTTCACCCGATTTGAATTCAGCCCGAATGGAGCTTGGGTCAAACTGCTCGATGATCACGTCAACACCAAGTTCAGCAAGCTGAGCCTGAATTACGACAGACACTTTGCGTTCGCTAGAGTCGCTTTTGCTCCATAGTGTAAGAGACAGTCTCTGGTCATCCTTCACAAGAATGCCGTCGTCACCCTTCACCCAACCCAGATCAGCCATAATAGTTGCAGCTGTTTCCAGATCGAAACGAATTTCACGTTCAGGCGCAACCTGACGTGCTGGCAAGCGGTCGATCAGATACGTGTATGCAGGTGTTCCGTTACCTTGGAACACAGCTTCCAGAATGTCATCCTGATTAACCGAAAGCGCGATGGCTTTACGGATATTGACGTCGCTGAGGAACTCGTTTGTTGTGTTCATAACAAGTTGGTAGTTTCCGTTACTAGCCATAGTTACGATGTTAACGTCCGAATCCTCTTTGATCTTGTCAAGGAACAGTGTTGGCGCTTTTTCAAGAATATCTACGCCACCAGTTTTGAATTCCAAGAACCGTGTCGAGTCTTCCAGAATTTCGCGGAACACGATTTTGTCGATGTTCGCTGGACCCTGATTGTCGGAAAGCGCGGAACCCCAAGTGTAATCCGGGTTTTTCAGCAATACAATTTCATCACCGGTTTTCCATGAGTCAAACATGAAAGGACCAGTGCCAATAACAACGCTACGTCCGAATTCTTCGCCGTGCGTCTCGATAGCAAGCTTGCTGGGAACGCCGGTGAAGGACGAGGTGAAGTTATACAGAATGTTTGGATCAGGACGGCTTAGGCTGATCTTGACCGACAAGTCGCTTGTGATTTCAATGCTCTCGAACGCGGCAACCATGTATTTGGATTTACCGGTCGCAAGATTTTCAAGGAACCACTTCAGAACTTCCGCATTCAAATCGGAACCATCGTGGAACTTCACGCCATCGCGCAGTATGAAATCGATGGTCAGACCATCCTCAGACACATCCCAGGATTCCAGAAGGTGGGGATAAATGATGCCGTCGGCGCCCATTTCAACCAGCCGATCATAAACCAGATAATATACGTTGTTGGTTCTGTTTGTCGTGAACGGATTAAAACTATCCTGTCCTGCGTTGCCGGCATCCATAGATATCGTCAACACTTTATCTTGGGCTGATGCGACACTCGCATTCATCCCGAGCGGTAATGCCAGCAAGCTGGCCATCAACGCTATCTTCAGTTTCTTATTCATACCATTTCTCCGTTGTTAGAATGGTGAGACCCCGACAGGGGTCTCATTTTCAAGAACGTCTTTTCCCTTTAGGCAGAGCCTGATGTCTGGCAATGATTGGCAGAAAATTAGTCCAGTTTCTGGATCCATAACTGCTCCTTTCGCCGTTCAACCTCCGCGCAATAAAATTGTATGCCCTACTCACATTATCGGTCAACGCAAGAACCTCACTCTTTTTGGTAGATTTTCAACGTTAAATCCGTGATATGTGTAATTTTCGCGCCAGATGCGTAATTTGCACGCCTTTTAAGTACTACACAAAATACCAATGGTTTTTAGCCGTTTTCTGCAAAGATTTCTGTTTTGCACATACCTAATTTCGACAGAGTCAGTCATGATTCTGTAGTAGCGATCGAACATAGTCTTCGTCCAAAACTGTTTAAGTTTTCAAGAATCTATCTGGGGAAAACCATGCATGTTCCAGCCCTTCACGCGCAAGGAATTCGGGAACAGGTGCCCCCAAAACAAGCGATGCGGAAAGCGCTGCAACAGCCGGAGCAGTCTGAATACCATACCCACCCTGCCCGGCCAGCCAAAAGAAACCATCTACGGTTTGATCATAGCCGATTACAAACTCGTTATCCGGCGCAAACGTCCTGAGCCCTGCCCAACTGCTTTCCACTTTCACCGGTTCAAGGTCGAGTACTTCAGTTATTTTTTCGATGACGGTGGCCACGTCCATGTCGTCAGCCCATGCGTCGCAAGGCGGGCTTGGCAGTTCATCTTCCGGTGACAGAAACAGACTATTCCCCTCTGGTTTGCAGTACCAATTCTCGTCTATATCATTCAAAAAACACAATTCGCGGGCAATCGGTTTGTCGAATTTCACAACTGCGGCGGTCCGTTTCAACGGTCGCAGCCCAACCTTTGCAATGCCCGCCATACCCGCGATTTCATCGGCCCAAGCCCCAGCCGCATTGATAACAACGGGCGCCCGAAACTGCGTTTTTGCAGATGTAACCGTCCAAAAACCATTCTCAAACTTTAAGGTTGTAACCGCCTGATTACATGCCAAATTCGCGCCATTATTTTTTATTTGGCGAAGATAGCCAGTGTGCAAGGAGTTCACATCAATATCTGCGGCATCGGCCTCCAACAGGCCAGCTACGATGTGGCCTTTATGCAAATATGGAATCCGTTTTTGCAAATCTTCTTGCGTAAGTTCCTCAACCTCGGGGTTCGTATCACGAAACGCTTGTAACTGGTCCAACTGGTCGGCCCGCGCCAGATAGATTATGCCTCTGGGTGTTAACAACGGGTGCTCGCTAAACCCTGTCGGTGCATTTTCGAAAAAATCCCGCGAGGCACGCGTTAACGCCTTAATCGCAGGTGTTCCGTAATTTTCGGTAAACAACGCAGCCGAGCGACCGGTAGTATGATAACCAGCCCGCCCCTCCATATCGAGAATGATGACATCTCTGGTTTCGCTAAGGATAGCGGCAACCGAGGCACCGGCAATGCCGGCACCTATCACAATAATATCGGTTTCAATCATTCGACTTCGCCCTAACGCACACCAGAGTTATATGATGTGCCCCATCATCGCACCCGTGTGCTCGCCCTGATCAATCACAACCGTTCCCGCCATGATAACTTGTTCAATTCCGCGGGAATACTGATGCGGAGTTTCAAAGCTGGCCATGTCGATAATCGTGTCCGGATTGAAAATGGTTATGTCAGCGACCATCCCGGGCGCAAGTGTTCCACGTGTGTCTAGCCCCATAATCTTGGCAGGCATCGACGTCATCTTTTTGATAGCACCTTCCAGCGTCATCAGCTTTTCTTCGCGCACATATTTTCCCAAGATTCGTGGAAACGCCCCGTAATATCGTGGATGAGGGCTACCTTTGGACAACTCGCCGTAGGTTGCAACGGCACGTGCATCACTGGAAATGATCGTTTGCGGATGTTGAAGGATTGTCATGATATCCGTTTCGGCCATGCAGAATACCAACGTCTTGACCATGCCGTTTTCCGCAACCAGCAAATCAAATATGAACTCGAACGGGTCTTCGCCCCGCTCCTTGGCAATGTCGGCAATCCGCCGCCCCATCATGTGCTTATTCTCTTCCGAGCGGATCATGGCAATCTGCACATTCTCCCACGAGGCGGTATTATAAGCGTGATCCCCTTTTTCGATTTCCGCATCAATCTCGGCGCGGATTTTCTTACGGGTTTCCGGGTCGCTTAAGTATTCCACCAGCTTTTCGTGACCCTCTTTGGTGACCCACGGCGGAATGTAATCGACCAGCCCCGTTCCCCATGCGGTGTATGGGTATTGATCCCAAGACAGACGAACACCGCGATCAACGGCGTCTTCCAGCAATTTGAAAAGCTCTTCTGTTTTACCCCAGTTGAATTCGCCCCCGAGCTTCAAGTGCGAAATCTGCAAACGACAGCCGGATTCTTCCGACGTCCGAATGGCTTCTTCTACAGCAGGGAACAGAGTCTGCGCCTCGCTGCGCATATGGGTGGCATATAATTTGTCTTTACTGGCAACTACCTTGCAAAGCTGGATCAGCTCCTCGGTCTTGGCAAAAGATTCGGGCACATATTCCAATCCTGTCGACAGACCAGCCGCACCGGCATCCAGACTTTGTGCCAGTAAATCTTCCATCTCGGCCATTTCTTCTGGCGTTGGCACATCGGACTTGTGGCCCATTACGGCAGATCGCAATGTCCCGAACCCGACCAACGGCATCATGTTGATCCCAAGTGGCAACGCGTTCAGGTAATCAATATATTCCTCAAAACTATGCCAATCGTTCCCGAGGTCAACCGCCCCGCCAAAGTCGGAATTAATCGTCAGGTGATCCTTTAAATCCGGCAGGAATTTCGTAGTTAAGGGGGCGGCACTCATACCGCAATTTCCAACCACTTCAGTCGTTACCCCTTGCCGGATTTTGCTTTCTGCCCGCGAATTGACAATGATCGTGGCGTCGGTGTGCGAATGGATATCAACAAATCCCGGACAAACAACAAGCCCGGTGGCATCGATGGTTTTGTCGCTATCCATATCAAGATCAGCGCCTATCTCGACGATTTTCCCGTCGCTGACGGCTACATCCATTTTTACCGCCGGGGCACCAGTGCCATCAACCACTTGCCCGTTCTTGATTAGTAGATCTACCATTTCATTTTCCCCTTATATTCAATTCTTCAGTCACACCGGAATTTCGATATCCATGAGTGGTGCGTATTGCTGTGCGCCGAAGATGTCGGGATCGCCAGGGCTGCCGCTTGGGCGGTCGCGCAGGATCGAGAACTTGATGGCGAAGGCCGGATCAAATTCTTCGAAGTCTGTGATACGGTCTTGACGCAAGTTATATAGCGCGCTGATCGTGGCGCGGGTGATTGCGCCGCTGCGGCACACAAGCCGGTATTCGTCTTCCGTGCGGAAGATGATGTCGAACGTGATCTTGTCAACGCCAGCGTTCTTGCTGCGGATGGTCTTGGCTATATCTACCAGTTTCTTGGTTGTCATCGTTTCCCTCAAACCCCCGCGGTTATCATTGTGGTCGGGAACAGTTCCAGACCGTCCGTCACGGACATCGTGTGGTTAAGCGTCCATGTGCACGCAGGGCTGGCCTGCAATACTTCGTCAAACACAAACGAAACGCCGCCTGCCGTGCCTTTGACATCGGGCAAGCGTGCATAGAACAGTTGCCGCGTGGCGGTCAGGGTCAGCTCCTCGGCCATTTCCTTGGTCGGGGCCACACCCTGCACCACAAGACACAGCTCGTGCGCGGGGTTATCGCGGTTAGGTTCCATCGCGCCCATGATGCCGTCGCGACCATAGACGTTATAATGCAGCTCGTAACCATCCTCGCCGAAGCGCTCGACCACTTGTTGCTTGGCCCAGCCGATCACCTGATCGACGCGCGCGATGGTTTGTGGATCACGGATGCCAGCGATACCGACAAAGCGGTAGCCGACCAAACCGGAGCCTTCCAGCTTCACCCGGATACCGTCCGAGGGGATGAACTCCGCCCCCGTAACCCGTGTGGTTTTCTCGGATATCTGTTTGTAATCACATTTGGCCATGTCCAGCAGGCCCCCCGCCACATATTCGTGGAACGGGTTTGAACGCTCATACATCGCATGCCCGGCAACCGAGGCCACCGTGCATTGCTGATCGGGGTTCATCGCGGTGACGCTGACGCTATCCTGTGTGATCTCGCCCAGAACGGTTTCTTTGCCGCCATAAGGTTCAGCGCAAAACGATGCACATTCCAGCACTTTACCTAGGTAATACGCCTGATTTTCAGGGAAACCATGATGCAGCGCCGCCGCTGCGAAAATAGCGCTGTCGCTGCTGCGGCCCCCGATAATAACGTCAGCACCTTCTTCCAGAAGTTTGCGGAAAGGGTGAACCCCCGCCATCGCCACAATGTTGGCGGTTGCATCAAGTTGCTCAATGGTCAGCGGATCGCGGCCATCCAGCCCTGATATCTCGTCGCCCGAATTAATCTTGGCCAGAACATGCTCTTTATCCACCTCGGAATAAAAATAGCCCAGCTTGAACTCCGGCAGGTTATGTTCTTTGGCGATATCCTTGATCATCCCGACGAACATATCCACACGGCTGTTAGTGCCGGTATCACCCGCACTGCCGATAATCATCGGAACCTTGTTTTTGCGCGACGCAAGCAGCATTTTCTCAAGGTCGTGACGCTGCCAAGCCTTGGGACTGGCCGAAGTATCCGTGCCCAGCGGGACCGGTCCGATATCGTCGCTGCCGGAATCAGCAGCTATATAGTCCGGGCGGGCATCAACCCCGATGTTGAAACTATCAACTTTTAGCGGCGCAAATCCCAAGTGACCGTTCGGGCAGATTATTGTCAGCGAATCCATTATTTCCATCTTTTCGTCTGCGCGGTGACCGGATGGCGAGATTGCCACAGACTCACACGCTTAACATTGATGCTATGGCGCACCGCGCGTACCGACAATGCGTGAATTATTTCCGCTTTATAGAGATTTCAGCGAGAATATGTGGAAATGCGCGGTTTTCGCGCGACCCGCGTGCGATCAGCGCATTTTCAGCTTGGTCATTTGATGCCTAAGCGCATGACGCGAAAGCCCCAATGCCTCGGCAGCATCAGCCAACTTACCATGACTGCGCTCAATCGCGTTCGAGATCAGCCGTATTTGAAATTCGTTCGTGGAATCCAGAAACGATTTACCTTGCGACAGGTTCGCTTCATCAGCCGCGGCGCCGCCAGCCTCGACTTCGCGCATGATCCTTGGGGGGATATGTTTGACGCGTATCTGATCCTCGTCCTCAAGAACAAAAATGCGCTCCAGAAGGTTTTCAAGCTCACGCACATTGCCCGGCCAATGGAAACTGCGAAAGATATCGGCAATTGCCGGCTCCCACCCCTTGATCGATCGTCCATATCGCTTGTTAAACTTCTTGATGAAATGCTCCGTCAAAATAAGGCAGTCTTCGCCCCTCTCCCGTAAGGGCGGGATGTTGATCGAGACGACCTGAAGGCGGAAATACAAATCATTCCGGAACTTTCCGTCCTTCACCTCCTGAAACAAAATCCGGTTGGTCGCACAGATAAACCGCACATCCACCTCGACATCACTGACCGAGCCTGTCCGCCGGAACCGCTGCCTATCCAGCAGCCCCAACAGCTTGGTTTGAGCGCGGTGGTTCAACTCGGGAATCTCGTCAAGAAACAGCGTTCCGCCGTTTGCAGCATTGATCAAACCGTTGTTACGTAAAATCGCACTGGTGATCGTGCCTTTTTCCTGCCCGAACAATTCCTGATCAAATAGATCGCCCGGAATGGACGCGCAGTTCACATCAATAAAGGGTTTGCGCGCACGCGACGATTGCTCGTGAACCTTTTCCGCCACCAACCCTTTGCCAGTCCCCGTCTCCCCATAAATCAAAACCGCCAACGCCTTGCTGCGCGCAACACGACGCATCAGCTTGCGAACCTCGCCGATAGCAGCAGAATCGCCTACAAATTCCCTAGAGCTCATAAAACAACCTCGTTTCTGGGG
>LGOV01006780.1_pt1 | contig 13535 bp, 13 predicted proteins | sample 469881 | NCBI WGS metagenome assembly LGOV01 (sample SAMN03857199, study PRJNA290197) | marine sediment metagenome | biome: marine cold seep biome; feature: cold seep; material: marine sediment; isolation source: sample #5579, elevator 3A push core 41 containing 12 cm of sediment... ...
ACCTATGTATTGAGCCCTTCCAGATATACATTTAGCAACCCTTAGATAACACCACCCCATATAATTCAGCAGTTTTCTCAGCAATATTGTCCCATGAAAATTCCTTTGCCTTTTTCTTTCCTGCTTCTCCCATTTTATCTCTTAACATCTTATTTTGTAGCAAATAAATGATTTTTTTCGCTAAATCATTTATATCGTCACACTCAAATAATAGCCCTGTCTTTCCAGTATCTATTATATCTGGTATGCCACCTACATTTGAGGCGATAATTGCTTTCCCACATACCATCGCTTCCAGCAATACGATTCCGAATGGTTCATACCTAGATGGAAATACACATAAATCAGAGGATTTGAGATAAAACCACTTTTCGTTTTCTGAAACAAACCCTAAAAAATCAACATTCTCTTCCACATTTAATTTTTTAGCGAGTTCCTTCAGTTCTTTCTCAAGTGGACCTATTCCAGCAATATATACGTAAACGTCCGGTATCTTTTTCTTGATGATTAGAACCGCTTTCAAAAGTATATCAACTCCCTTTATCCCTACTAATCTTCCAATGAAGAAAATAGAAGGGTGTTTAACCCCGATATGATTGCAGATTTTCGCGTTCCGAATTTCTTGGAAGTTTATTCCATTTGGGATTACATATATTTTTGAGTGGGGTTTTTGGGCAATCAAGTTTTTAACAGATTGGGAAACCGCAATAATGTAGGGTACACACGCAATTACTTTATCTGCGATAAAATTGTTAACCTTTCTTTTAATACCTGTACCCCTGTGCTTTTCATGGCTTATCTCTATCTCATATATTCCGTGAGCAGTCAATATTAAAGGAATTTCACCAAAAAAAATCCATAGCAACACTCCTACCACGGGAGAAGGAGGATGTGTTACCCCGTGAATGTGCACAATATCTGGTTTGAGTTTCAATATCTCTTTTATTATTAGAAGTGGATAGTATATATAATCGGTGAATACCCAGGTCATGATCTTACCCCAAAAAGTCCTTTCCAAACTTTTTATTAAATGCAATGAGAAGCCAAACTCTTTTGATAATTTCAATATACGTTTTCGTTTAGATGTATTTACGTCATTAACACTAACTATGTGTAACTCGATATCGGGTTTTTTGCTAAGCGCTATACTCAAATTTTTTACGTGAGTGTGAACGCCACCACCTTCCTTAAAATCCGAAACCATGACTATTCTCATTTACTCATCTCGACTTTATATAGCTCTATGAAATTCTTTTGTCATTCTATCAACCACTAAATCCCACGTAAAGTATTTCTCAACTCTTTTTCTACCCTGTTCGCCCATTTGCTTCATCATGTTTTCATCTTCTAAAATCAATATAAGCCTATCAGAAAGTTGCTTATAGTCGTTAGGAGGGACTAAGAATCCAGTTTTGCCCTCTTCAATAATCTCAGGCATTGCGTCAACTGTAGTGCCAATACAGGGTGTTTTATACGCCATAGCCTCTAAAAAAACATGCCCAAAGTTCTCCTGAATTGAAGGCATAACAAATATTGAAGCGTCTTTATATAACTGGATTAGCTCTTCATATGGCACTTGACTTTTAAATATGAGATCAGGCAAATTTATTTTTGGTTTAGATACTTTTATTCCAAAGAAATCAAATACTGTATGTATTCTACTTGGAAAATTCAGGTTAGGCTCCGAAACGATGACCAATTTTGCATCTTTCACCACCTTTTTCACTTCCTTAAACGCTTTGATAAGTGTTGGACCACCTTTCCTATAAAAATCTTTGCCAACAAAAAGAATTGTTTTATTACTATAATCTTTATCCAATGTTAAAGGAATCTCTCTGAGGTTTGCCCCGGCATATACCGTAGCTACTTTGTTATCCTCAATTCCATAATCAGTAATAACAGACATTCTAGCAAAATTGCTGAAAGTAAAAACCACGCTTGCATTCTGGTATAATTCAGTTTCTAATTTCATTCTTGCGGCTTTTTCTACTTCGGAAGGCCATAGTCTGCCCATGGGAAACTCTCGTTCTGAAATTGCTCTTGTTCCATCTGTATAGACAACATAAGGCACCACGGGTTCTTTCTTGCAGACTCCGTGCTTGCTTCCAATCTGCAAAACAAAATCAATATTATCTTTTAGGCAGTTTATCTCTCGTTCACATAGTTCTGTTTCTTTAACCCAGCGCCATTTATTCTTATCAGTAAGTTGCCTCCATTGAGTAGGATGTGTGGGTAAATCATGAAGTGCGATAGCAGTGCGCAAATAAGATTTAAGATGGCTGTAGCGTCTAAGTGGTTTACTAAGATTACTATCAAATATCTTCACTATATCATTTTTTTTTGCCAATCTAGCGAATAAAAGTTCGGGTACACCGGAATAAGTTCCTCGTACAATACCAAGGATCCTGTAGCTCATGATGTTCACCTCACTTATCCCTCCTTTTATCGGCTACGGATTCTAATACTTCAAAAACATCTTTAGATAAGTGAGTCCAATCATACCTGAGTGATAATTTTCTTGCATTTTCACCCAACTTTTTAGAAAGTTTCTCGTCAAGTAATGCCGTTACAACTTTGTCCACAAAATCATCCGAATCCAATGCCAATAAGAAATCGCGATCTGGCACTGCATCATCGAATCCCCTGATCCCTTCCTCAGTAGATATTACCAGTTTGCCACATGCAAAGTACTCGATGGTTTTATTCTTTGCACCTGCAGTTCCACATATTGATGATGCGGGATACGGAGCAATGCAAACATCTCCCAGATTAATGAAAGATGCCAAGTCGTGAACAAAACCTGTATAAATTATATTATGTGATGGTGGATCAAGTTGCGGACCTCCACCAATTATCACGAATTTTATATTTTTAACTTTATTTTCCACTTTGGGTACTATATTGAAGAAATATTCTAATGCTTTGTAATTAGCAGGGGCTGTTCTAGGGCAAGTAAATACGACAATTTTATCATTATCCACTAAGCTCAATTTCTCTTTTAATTTAGTATCTTTTCCCATAGGTTTAAATAACTCGGTATTTGAGCCATTTTCGATTGTTTTAATTTTTTCTGTGGGCACACCGTAACGCGCAATAAAAATTTCTTTAACATCCTCTGCTGCGACAATAATCTTATCTGCTATTTTTGATACTATTTTTTCCCACAGCATGTTCTTCTTATTCGGATGTGCATGTAAAGCGGCAGAACCATGCTCGTCATAAACGAGCGGTCTTATTAATAAGTATTTCAATGGTATTGCAATGGTGGCATTGAATATTTGGTGTGCATATATTACGTCGGGTGAGAATTTTTTTACTTCTTTATAGAATTTTAGTATACTACTGAGTTTTTTAAGTGTATTCGCATCTTTATTATACTTTATAACATAGCTAATGCCTTTTTTGTGCTCTTGAGGCGACTTAAAGCAAATATGCAGTATTTCACATCCAAAATCAGCCAGATTCTCAGAAATATTGAGCGGTCTGACAGTAGAACCATCTACCATGCTCATATCAACACTTGAAATTAAACATATTTTCATGTTTCCCACCCTTGTTTCAAATCCCATACACGAATTTTTCCATTATCATATATGTTGTTCTTTATTTGCTGAACAGACCGAGTAAAAGCATCACTAAAAGCTTTATTTTCTACGTAATAGGATACATTAAACTCATAAATTGGTCGTATCCATCTACTTGCCCTATTTTTGATGTCATCATGTAGCATATGATTAAGTAGTGTGTCTAAGGGGGTATAATTAATAGCTGTATAGGGATCATGGAAATAAAAATTGACAGAAAGAGGAGAATGAATCTGTTCCACTTCTAATTTGTTCGGATCAACAAAACCATATGCTAAATCCGCAGCTTCTAAACCTGTGAGTGTTGGCACTTCCGATGTGGAAAATACTCTGTTGGTTATGTAACCCCCCACAGTCATATTTTTGTCTTTATCTATATTATCTTTCATCCACAATGCCCCTACATACGTCCGCTCTTCCATGTGGCGAGTACGTGGATCCAGATCGTCCAAAAAATGTAAATATTGATAATATCCAGAATAAATACTAGAGATTAATAATAAAATAGTTACAAAAGATAATGCGTATTTTCGCTTTTTTGCATCCGTGTTTGTGATAGCAACATTTGTTAAGCCTATGCCAATTAATAAACATGCAAAAAGTATTATGAACCATTTCATGTAAGTTGGGATATATAATAGGGGTGTCAAACCTATTAAAGCAAGTAATAAAAACCATTCTTCAAATTTCTTATCTCGTTTTAGGAGAAGATACACACCCCCTCCTGCAACAAAAATGATTAATATTCCAATATATCTAACATAGGCTGGAAGCATCACGCTAAATATCCAGGCATAGACTGATGAAGCCCCTACGTCTGCTGCAACCCGCCCCATTTCTGGATCACCCCACCACATGCTACGCCTAAAATAAGGTATTAAAAACATGATTAAAAACCCGGCAAATACAGCAATATTAGCGAAATTTTCTGGTATTCTTATGGATTTGATGTATTTCCCTGATTTGTATACCATCGAAATAATGAGATAACTTATTAGGATAGGGAGGACTAAATAAATATAGTGATGCGTTACAAGAAGCAACGTCAGGATAACAAAAGTTAATATACTGAATCTTACTTTGAATGTGCATGTTTTTAGAAGTAAATAAATAAATAAAGGAACTAAGATGATAAAAAGAGTTCTTGCATGTCCAGTCCATGTTGTCTTAATCAATATACCCGAAGAAACGGAAAAAACGAAGGCTACCAGAAACTTGAAAATGTCATTGTTCCATATCGCACCAGCTACCAAGTAAGCACCGAAAATGCTGATAAATCCAAGAATCATGCAGTACAACAGCATAACCCATTCTATATCCCTACCTGAACACTGCGAAATGCCTGACAAAAGAAATGGAACTGCACTTGGCACTGCTGAACACGGATACCACCCCACAATAGATGTTGGGTGTAGCCACCATTTTGCATAGCCAAATTCGGAGACGGAATTAGCAATCACATGCAGTCCAAATGAGTCCCAGCCTATTTCATGTGGTGTAGTAGGGTATCTAAAAATTATGCCTAATATTATGAGTAAACTAAATAAAATGACTTTAGTTCGCTGTGAAAATCGTATTGTATCCTTCATCATGTTATTTCCCTGTCCACTTTTTAAGCTTTTCTTTATAATGCGCTTTCAATTCTCGTGAACGTAGATATTTATAGCAATATCTAATCTCATCATCTTTAACCCTTTCGTTCTTGCAAACAAAAGCCAGGATATATCCATAAAAGTATGCTGCCCCTGTGTAATATGGTCTTTTGAATGTGTATTTTATCGCTTTTAATACTGTAAGATATAAGGGATAACCTAAGAAGAAATAAGATTGCCCTATTTCTTTATATCCCCCCCAAAAACCTTGTTTTGTCAAACCACTTCTCTCTATGACCTTTTTATCCATAAAACGCCTTGTTCTCCACCCTTTTGACTTTGCTATGGCATTTGAGACACTATCTGGCACAGGAACTGGTAAATAACCCCCAGTTTCCTCAAAACACTTCTTCCGCCACATTCTTGCAGAACCCATCGGCAAATCGTCTCTGCTTTTTTGGATTTGTACTGAATGACTGTTCCACACTTGCCAAAATTCGGGGTCCATCACAGTTATGCTTGGATTTTTTTCTCTTAAATCTACCAAAACATTTTCGATGTCCGCATGTGCATCAGTTCCACTTGCTATACCTAATTTAGGGTCATCTTCAAATTCTTCCATGAGTCTTTCGAAATATACTTCTTCTAATATATTATCGGCATCAACTAACGCTATATACTCATAAGGTATGCCTTTCTCATTGCAATATTCCTTTACAAACTCAAATCCTGTATTACATACATAAGCTAAATGAGTTCCCATATACTCCGTGTGTTTCTCTAAATAAATCCCTTTAATCCAAGCATATCTCTTTTCTACCTCCGCTATTACTCCGCATGTCTTGTCTGTGCTCCCATCATCCACAATCACCCACAGCGCAGGCTTCAATGTCTGTGCCGTTATTGATTGCACAAGATTCGGAAGATTCTTTTCCTCGTTTCGGCACGGCGTAACGACAATATATCGGCGATTCATATTTTCATTATAGCACTTCAGGATATATAAAACCTTTGAATAATCAATCTTAGCACAGGTTCTTTCTTTAGAAAGAAAGTGTTAGACTTCCCCCAACAACCGGAGCACCTCAAAACATTCTGCATACTTACTACCGATTTCATATCCTCTGTGCCTCGCTCTCGCTTCTACCGCTTCCAAGAAATCATTGCCAAACTTCTTTATCTGGCTTCTATGTCGCTTAAGCGCTTCCATCTTTATTTCAAACGTATCGGTAATATCCACATAATATTGGTTGTGAAAACCAGAATATGACCTTCCCGCTGGGTACTCCGGCTCGTACATCAAAATGCTCTTTACGTATCTACCTGCAGAAATCACAGATTGTGTCGTTCTCCTGTGGTCTTGATGAGAATCATGATACCAGTGTGTATAAATAACTTCTATTTCGTATTTGTCTATAACCTCATTAATTGCTTCTACTGTTTCTCCAGAATACGGTACGTCCTTAGTCTCAAATCCCAGATTTATTAGTTTAGCACCTAAAACATTTGCAGATTCTTGTTCTTCTATCTCTCCCTCGTCTTTTGTTCTCAGAATTGTACCATCGTAATAAGCATAAAACGATTTTGTCATTAGCAATATGACGACATTGTTCCCGCTCTTTACATGCCGTGCTACCGTGCCGCCACATCCTATGTCCACATCATCTGCATGCGCACATACCGCAAGAATGTTCTTAGATGTCATCATTATTGTACCCTTTTTAAAACTTCACCCTTTCGTTTAATCACTTCTTGGCATTTCTCCTATATTAAATAAAGCATCTATTGCGGACATGTTTGGTACAAAACCGGAATAACATTGATGATAAAATGGATGTTTAAAATTTTGAAATTTTAACTTTATATCGGTGAATAACGCTGTATCAAGGTAGTTGCGTCCACCCGGTCCGGACAAATATATGTCGCCACCTACCGCCTTAACTGTATCAATGATCCTGTGTGTACGGTGGGATTCGAAACCAAAACTGCTGGAATAAACTATTTCTTTATCTATATCGAAGGCACTCAAGATAAATCGTATCAAATCCATATTTAAATCAATTAACAGTTCATACTCTGTTTCATAAATCTTTCTTAAATCCTCTTCGTAGGTGCTAAAATAAGGCGCCTTCTTGTACCAACTTCGGATTATCTCAAAGTGTGCAATTGACCATTTGCGTTTACCTATTTGGACACGATTCTTTATTTTTATTTGATTTATGGCCCGTTCTTTCTTGTACACCGGAACAATGATGTATTGCCATCCATTCTCTACTCGGATTCTATTACGATGTTGAAACTCATGCTTGTTGAACTGAGCATCATCATGTATTACAAAAATATCTGATTCCTTCATCTTGTCAAAAAACCCTAAATACGGAAGATGATTCGGTTGGTGTATTGCGGCAATCATTTTATATCACACTATCCATAGTTTTGTTAAAACTATCTGCGATGTATATAGCTTCTTCATCTTTGAGAGTTGGATATATCGGTAAAGAAACCGTTGAATTCATGATTTGTTCTGTCTTTGGAAATTCTGCAGCCTTGTTAAACTCCTTAAGTAACGCTCTTCTATGTAGAGGAGGCATGTGCATTACTTCGCAAATAACATTTTGTCCTCGCAATTGTTCTATTACGACAGGAGACGGATGGGGTAGTTTTATTACATATCGGAAATATACATGTCTTTTCTTACTGCTTTCCCGTGGATGTATTATTTTCTTCGCATTTAATTTTTCTCTGTATATGGAAGCTATCTCCCTTCTTCTTTTTATAAAATTCCCCAATTTTTTAAACTGAACTATCCCCACAGCAGCCCCCACATCTGACATCTTATAGCTATATTTCAATCTTATATCCTTATCCTCAAACGAGCGCAATTGGTCATGATATCGCAAATCTTTAAATAGCGGAATCCAATCTGGATTATTTGTGCATACCATCCCACCCTGTATGCTCGTCAACATCTTCGTTGCATTAAAACTGAATATCGAAATGTCACCTATAGTTCCCACTTGTTTACCATTATATGTTGCACCAATAGATTGTGCGCAATCTTCCACAAGATATATATCATTTTCTTCACACAGTTCTTTGATTTCATCCAAATCCGCAGGGTATCCAAACATATGTGGAACTATAACTGCCTTTGTTTTTTCCGTGATCTTTATTTTTATCTCTTCAATAGATATGTTGTAATCATCACACACATCAGCTAGAATAGGCTTTGCTCGTTGATATAACACAGGGAACGCAACTGCAACGCATGTGTAAGAAGGAATTATAACCTCATCGCCTTTTGAAATCCCTATGGCGATCAAAGCTAAATGCAGTGCTGACGTGCCAGAGGAAGTTGCCACTGCTTTCGTACCTATATAATTAGCAAAAACTTTCTCAAATTCTTTTACCGTTGTTCCTACTGTTAGTTCTAAATTGCTTAACGCATCAGATGCTGCTTTGACCTCTTCAATGCTTATAGTTGGTTTGCTATGTTGTATTGTTATCATATTTTAAAATTCCGTGTCTATGGGATTTTTTACTTTCTCGCCTTCACTTTTCCCGCTTTAACCACTATACCACGCCCCTTGCCTTTAACTAAATAATCAAGCCGTGATATTGGATACATTAAAAGAAACATAGGGAAGTTAACTTTTTTTGTGAATTTTTTAATAAGGTATGTATACTCCACAACATTAAACCCTGTACCATTTAACAATTCTAACATGCTCTCAAGGGAATATCCGTTTCTTATGTGTCCACCTTTTAGGTCAAGCGGTTTTTTGTGAATTTTTGGTTTTTGTTCAGTGTATTCTTCTATAATGTCCACATGAGGCGTAGATATTATAAGGTACCCCTGGGGGTTTAAAACCCTGTACAATTCGTTAAGGACTCTTATATCATCACCTATATGCTCTAAAACCTCACTAAATATGATGATATCAAATGTTTCATCACCAAACTTGAGTTCAGAAATATCACATACGCTAAATTCTACATTTTGAATATGTGTTTTTTTGATTATTTTGTTTGCCAATTCAATATCTTCAGCATCTAGATCAACACCATTCACTTTACAACCAAATTTAGTAGCTAATTCAAAAGCGTAGTAACCTATCCCACATCCCGCATCCAATACCCTATCATCCTTTTTAGGATTTAAATATCTCATAATAATTCTTGCCCTTTGCCTAGAATAAACATCAAGCGGATATCCAAACAATTTAAAAATTAAATGTCCATATTTTTTTATAACTGTTCTCTTTTTTTCTGAATACAATTGTTTTGCCACCGAATGATCCGTCATCAACTCAACAATCTTTCGTTTCCCAAAATAATTACCAAACATTACTTTACCTCCCGTTGAGCAGGTTTTAAAAAACTATTTGGATACTCCTCAATAAAATCTATTACATGTTTAGTAACATCAATTTTTTCAAACAACATTTTTTTTCGCTTTTCCTGCCATTTCCTTTTTGTGTCGTTATCTTTCAGAAGTTCTAACGCCTTTTCAAGTGCTTGATTTTGAGCGTTACGATGATCAGAAAATGTATACACCATATCGTATTTTGTTTCAAGTTCATCTGTGTAGCCTCTCCTCGATGTGGAAACAAATATTGCAGGTGTTCCGAGTATTGCACTTTCCGACGCCATTGTTGCACTTTCTCCCAAGTATAAGTTTGCAAAGTACAATAAATGATGTATTTTCTCTGGTGCCACTGTTATCATATATTTTTCGAGTTCTGGAGGTAGTTTTGCCTCAGAAGTTATTAAAATTCGACCATATCGTTCCAATGACTGTATCACTTCTTTTTTGTTTGTGAAGCCCTTATCTCTAATATCATGACTAGCACTCCAGGACACAAATCTAAGTACGATGTATTTGTCAGACGTATTTAACCCTAACTCATCTAAAATTGCTGGATCCGGCTTGAAATAATTCGGATGCAAATATGTGAGTTCTGTGTAACCATTGTATTTACGTTGCTTTTTGCCGAGATCAAGTTCAAAACACGAGGGTGTCAGAATTGCGTTCGTAAACGGAGCATACAACCTAATCTGTTCTGTTGAATTCTCTGTATCTTCGAGTGCGATGTGTGGTTTACTAACTAATTTAGCAACATGAGCAGCACAAATGGATCCGTGACTTATGAAGATGTCTGGTTTAAATTTCTTTGCAACTTTATATAATTTATAATCTCTCGTAATTAATCCCAATAATTTACTTAGCAGTTTTTTATGATGTCTCCCTAAATTTTCATATTCAAACCCGTAAGCATCTAACAAATATAATGTAATCTCCTTATCCCTTGTGGCTATCTTCACTTTATGTCCATCATTTTCTAAATTCCGTATAATGTTCTTAAAGAGATGAACATGTGCAGGATGCCCAATGTCAATTAAAACTCTCATATAATCTTAAACTCCCTGTATATTCCAAAACCTTTTTCTGCAATTCCCATTTTGAGAAGAGAATGAATCTTCTTATACCTACCTAAATGCACTAACTTCCCACCAAATTGTCTTTTGAATTCTCGCACACCATATTCTTCATTAGGGTTACCTGCCCCACCAAAATCAAAGTTGTGATAGCCCTTTTCTGAACCCCATACCATCACATGCCATGGCAAAATATCGTTTGGGCATAATCGTAGATGGTCTTTTAATGCACCAGCATACCAATCATATATGACTCCTTTATAAGTTAAAACTACGATAGTACCTATATATTTATCATCGTGTTTTGCCAGAAAGAATTTAGCCATACTTTTTGGTGTTAATATGTTAAAAACACTCTGAAAAAGAGTTATATCCGCAAATGGTAACTTCGCATTTTTAAATGTTTCTTGTAAATGATTATAGGCAATAGGAATTAAACAGTTATCAGTAACTTCTTCAATTATCACACCTTTTCTAATCGCTTTATTTATTCCATTTCTTCTCGATTTAAAAAGTTGTTTCCACAACATGTCGGTTGATATAGTTAGATCTAATAAGAAATTAAGATGTTCTTCGTGTTCATAACCAATTCCATTAAGAAAACCCGAAATGTTTGATGTGTCCCAAATAGTGCGAATCTGGGTATAAAGCGCTTTCTTCTGCGCTATTTTATCGTAATGTTCCATTAACATTTTAAGTGCTTTGATGCCAACTTCATTTTCTATAAATAAAGGACCACCCTGTATGATTGCCCGAGCAGAAAACGTACCTAAAAAACCGCTCAGTTCTTTTATCACCACAGCTTGCAGAACCGCAACTACTTCATCATCTTTTGTATCAACAACTGCTATTTTTAGCGGTTCATAATTCTTTGTTTGCTTATACACTTCTGCCATCTCGGGTGTTTGAAATATGTTGCCATGAGTATGATTCAAGACAAACTCGCGCCATTGTTTTGTATCAGGGCAATCAGTTACCTCAATCATAGATATTTCCACCTCATACACAACTCTAAGTCATTTAACACTTAAATACATATCTTTCCCAAAATTTCTAAACTGTTGTAAGAAATGCCACTTCACCCAAGAAAAACAGGGATCTCGCCAATTAGGTGGATGAGTTAAAATACACATCTGTTTAATTTTTTTCTTTGCAACGATCTCAATAAGGTCATCAGTAGTCCGAATCAATCTTCCTTTGGAGGTATAATAAGAGGTATTTACAGAATCATGTACTCTATTTTTGAAAGCATCCCACTTTATACCAGTATCAGAAAAATAGATTATTTTATTAAAATCTAATGAGAGATATGCTTCTCCTGAAATGCCAAAATCTTCAAAAGAATACTTTTCCCAAATTTTTTTGCTTTCATAACTCGCTATTTCCGTTTTTTTGAATGCTAAGGTCATACCAGTCTTCAACAGATCTAAAAAAGTTGTTGCAGTCAAATCACCCAAGGAACCACCGTGCTGGGAAATTGTCTCTACGGGACATATTCTTCTCATTTTTTCTAAATTTGATTTGAATATTTCAATACCTTTTGAAAAATCCCCCCCCGACTCATTTAATACTTCATAATGATATCCAATTTCATGCCCCAATTTTGAAATTTCGGCAATTAGCTTCTCATTAAACACATTAGAAACCGTTCTGAAATAATATGTGCTGTTAATCCCGATTGAACTTTCAAATTTTGCCATCTCTAAAACAAACGGGTGGTCAACTTTATTATCCACATCATGCCTCATTAATATAAAATGTATATCCTCAAGGTTTTTCTTTTTGTTCTCCAAAAAATAATCTTTCATAGTAAATGTCACATATCCTGATTTTTTTATGACTTTGCATAATTCCTTATATTTTTCAAAAGTAAAATCTCGTGTGTGCATGAAACTTACATCCTCTTTTTATAATCCATCCATGGACCGCTAAAAATCTCTTTTTTCTTTTTATGGAAAGTATACATTTCATACATACCTCTGAATTTATGAAATATAATATTGACAAGCCAACTTTCGATGATTATTTTTGACATTTTATGATTATGGAGCCACATCGAAAATTTCTTTGGACCTGAATAACTAAATCTAAAATCATAAGTGGGTAAGTTCTCTAAATCATAGTCACCAATTACGTACAAATCTTCGTTTAAAATATTTTCTTCTTTTGCATATTTTAATAAAGGAATTTTATCAATAGTATATCCCATTATTTTTGCTGCAATCAAATCAACACATAATGTATCCCACCCAGCAGTTATTAAATCTAATTGTACCGGATCCCCTCTCCTGGTACTATCTCCCTTCAGTCCCACCGTACCATCAACAATTGTGTAAACGGGTTTTACTTTATTATATAAATCTATTAACTTCTCTTCTAAACAATCATGATATTTCCATCTCGATTTTGGAAGAAGTCCAAATAGATTCTTTGTGGCACAAGAAATTATTGCGAAACCATGTGTATGAAACACAGGAACATTTATTAGCTGTGAATCTTTTAAGATTGAGGGTAAATCATTCTCATCTCTTTCCAAATTTTCATACGACTTGAAGGGCACATCATATTTGTTACAAATAGTTAATAAGCCCGTATTTCTTATCATTTTTTCTGCGGAATATAGGTACCCATCACCCTCAATAACTACAATCTCCTCAAAATCTAATTTCCTGAGAGAATAGAGTAATGCATCCAAAAACCAACTTGATGTGTCAGAACCAGGATATTCAACATCATGATTTCCATTTATCTTTATTAAAGTCCTATTTTGAGATTTGACGTTGATAACATAGGTTTCTTTCAAAACATCCAAAACATCTTCCTTTAGTGATTTCGGTGTGGTATTTTTTACGAAGACACTTTTTTTATCGGTACTGTTCATATTGTCACTCTATCACCACCCTCTATCAAAAGCATGACT
>LGOV01011300.1_pt3 | contig 13530 bp, 16 predicted proteins | sample 469881 | NCBI WGS metagenome assembly LGOV01 (sample SAMN03857199, study PRJNA290197) | marine sediment metagenome | biome: marine cold seep biome; feature: cold seep; material: marine sediment; isolation source: sample #5579, elevator 3A push core 41 containing 12 cm of sediment... ...
TTAATGACTATAAGAAAAAAGCCCTTTATCAGAAGTTGTTTTTAATACTTCTGGTAGTTTTAGTTCTTATTTCAATGGGAATTGGCCTTTCAATTGGAGAGATGGATATCTCTCCAACTGAAATTGGATCTGTTTTATTTGAAGCGATTCGAGGGATGGATCCGACAGATATTGGTATAACCAATATTATTATTCAGGTACGGTTATCAAGAATTTTATCAGCTCTTGTTGTAGGGATGTCTCTGGGTGTTGGAGGCTTGATAATGCAATTAATCCTTCAAAATCCCATGGCATCACCTTTTACACTTGGTATTTCATCAGGAGCAGGTTTAGGAGCAGCTTTAGCGATCTTATTTCCTTTACAAATTTTTGCATTTTTGGGACAATATACAATTGTTGCGTATGCCTTTGTTTTTGCGACAAGTGTGAGTTTTTTAATTTTATTTATCGCAAAATGGCAGGGCAATACACCAAGAAACTTGATTTTAGCAGGGATAGCCATTATGAATTTCTTCAAAGCCTTTACGACCTTGCTGACATATTTTGCGGATGTATATACAACGCGTGAAATTATATTTTGGCAAGTGGGAACACTTGGTAAATCAGATTGGGATAGTTTAATGATTATGTCAATTGTTTTTATCATTGTATTTCCATTATTATTATTAAAGGCTGATGCTATTAATAAAATGGCTTTAGGTGATGAAGTCGCTAAAAGCTTCGGCGTCGAAGTAAAAAAAATTCGATACTTTCTTATGATTCTTGTATCTCTTTTGATTGCAACCGTTACAGCTTTTACAGGAATGATCAGTTTTGTCGGACTCGTTGTTCCGCATTTAATGCGGATGATTTTGGGAACAGATAGTCGGTACTTAATTCCAGCATCTGCACTAGGAGGTGGATTTTTACTTATTGTAGCTGATACTATCGCTATTAATATTATCGCTCCTATTGTGTTGCCAGTCGGCGTATTAACGGCGTTTATCGGTTCACCACTTTTCATTTACATGATTATTAGGCAAAAAAGGGGATAAGGATATGTCTGAAAAAATCTTACCATTTGTTGATATTATAAAACTCGATGCACTTTCTTTTGCTTATCAGAAAAAACAAGTACTAGAAGATATATCAATGGAAATTCGTCCAGGAAGTTTTACGGCAATTATAGGACCTAATGGTGCTGGAAAGTCAACGCTGTTAAAATGCACTAATCAATTATTAAAGAAATATCAGGGTCAAATCAGTATGGGAAAGACTGATTTTCAAAAACTACGTTACCAGCAGGTATCGCGTTATATTGGTTATGTTCCTCAAAATTATCAAACATTATTTTCAATGACCGTCTTTGAGAGTATTCTACTCGGATTGGAAAAAAGTTCTTCCTTTTTTTATTCACAGGATGAACTGCATCGAGTTAGTCTTCTTTTAGAACAATTAGGATTAAGTGAAATGGCCAACCAAGATATTAATCATTTAAGCGGAGGGCAGCAACAACGCGTGACCATTGCTCGTGCACTTGTTAAAAAACCTCCTTTTCTCTTTATGGATGAACCGACAAGTGGTTTGGATATCAAAACACAACGAGATGTGATGTTTTTACTTAAAGAATTGACGAAAGAGCAAAATATTGGAGTTTTGACAATTGTTCATGATATTAATTTAGCCGCAGAATTAGCGGATAAAATCGTCATTTTAAAAGAAGGAAAGATGCTTGCTAAAGGAAAGCCTAAAGATGTGATCGTTTCAGCGATTATTAAAAATGGATTTGAAGTTGATAATAAAATTATTTTTCATCAGAATAATCCGCATATTTTAATTAATGATAAAAGTTGGATCAACTAACTTGGATTTCGAACAAAGAGGTTTGTAGTTCGAAGATTCTACTATTTCTAAATAATTGGATAGAGTCGAGTGATTTAATATGTCATAAATCCCCACTATTGATGGTCACTGTGGATTAGTGTGATATTCTTTTGATAAAATGATAGCAGAAATTGCAAAAAAATAGAGATAGAATGGAAAGCACAGGAGAACACCTTCTCTGTGTTTTTTTCGCAATTCTAGCACTGATCGTTATTTTAAAGATGTCAAAACATAAGAAAGTCATGGATTTTGTTAATCCATGACTTTCTGTATACATTATTATAGCATTTTGAATTCATCATCGGACGATTTCAGTTCTCTTTTGATAACTGCGAACAACACAAGAAAGACTGAAACAAATTACAAAGTAACCAGCTGCCAAGACAGTAAAAATCATGAAAACTTCTACGGTGTTGGTATAGCGTCCCATTACAACAAATCCGCTTCGTGTATACTCTGGAATCGCGACAACTTGTAAAAATGAGGTATCTTTAACGGTTGTAATGATTTGCGATAAGAGCGAGGGAATAATACTTCTAAAACATTGAGGGAGTACAATGTACATCAATGTTTGGATCAATGTAAACCCTTGGGATTTGGCTGCTTCAAATTGCCCATCAGCAACAGAATTTAACCCACCACGAACAATTTCAGCGAGAACAGCAGATGTATATAATGTCAACGCAAGCCCACCACGAATTACAATTGTACCGTATGGAATCATAAAGCAACACACGAGAACCCAAAGAAGCAAGGGTGTATTTCGAAATATTTCAATATAAAATCCGGCTAATTTACCGAAAAACCGTTTTTCGTAGGTTCGAAGCAATGCTAGGATCGTCCCAAATATGATTGAGAAAAAGACAATTGACACGGAAAGTGTCAAGGTTAATGCCATTCCTTTTGCCATAAATTTAACGTTTGAAGGCGTAAATACATTTGTAAAAACATCTAACATGTTACTGCCTCCTCACTTGGATCAAAGGGCATACGAGCAATATCGTTTAATTTTAAGCGTTCTTCGTATTTTCTTGCCCAGGTTGCCAACGGGAAACAGAGACTGAAATACAAAAGACCTGCAAGAACATAGGCTGGCCCATAATCGAGACTGTAAGAGGCCCAAGAATCTGCCACATACATAAGATCAAAACCTGAAATCATGGCCAAGACTGACGTATTTTTAATGAGGTTAACCGCTTGATTGGTGAGCGGAGGGAGAATAATCTTGATTGTCTGCGGTAGGATAATGTATCGCATATATTGGATATAGGTAAAACCTTGCGACTTGGCGGCTTCGACTTGTCCGACTGGAATTGAAGTAATTCCGGTTTTGACAACTTCAGAAACATAGGCCCCATGATAAATACCAACCCCTAAAACACCAATGGTAAATACGCTAAGCCGAAGTCCTGCAATTGCAAGACCGTTATACATAAAGAAAATCTGTATAACGAGGGGAGTGTTTTGAAAGAATTCAACATAAACCCTTGATATCCCTCGCATTATTTTATTGTTTGATGTTGAGATAACGCCAAAAATAATGCCCAGAACAAGAGCAAGGATTAAGGCGAGGGCTGCGACCTCAATCGTTCGCAGAAACCCTTCGCCAAACATTTGCCATTCTCCCAACAACTTCTCCCAACGCCATAAGGCAAAAGGATTAGTACTTTTCATTAATAGTTAAGTCCCCACTGAGTAATTAGGTCTTCAATCGTACCATCTGCAAGCCATCCGCTAATATAACCGTCAACCGCATCAGCAAGTGCAACGTTGTTCAGCTTAGATGTAACACCATATTGTTGTGGTGCGAAGCGATCTGGTAAGATCATGGTTGTATCATCAACGTAGCCACCAAGGATAGATCCGTCAACACAGAAAGCATTAATACGTCCTGAATCTAAGGCTGCTTTGATTTCTGGATAAGTTGCATATTCTGAGAATGATATCGTAGCACCAAGTTTATCAGCTGCTTCTTGAACTGCATCTTTAGAAGTCGCACTTTGAGCAACACCGATTACGGCACCATCCATGTCAGCAAGTCCAGCATAGCCAGCATCTTTTTTTACTAAAAGACCCACAGCATCTTCATAATATCCAGTTGAGAAATTATAAGTTAATTTTCGGTCTTCGGTAATAGTAAAAGTTGCGATAACAAGATCAACTTCGCCATTATCGAGTAATGGACCACGAGTTTTAGCAGTTACTGGTGTTAATTCGTAAGCGTTTTCATCGCCAAGAATTTCACCTGCTAATTTTTTGGCAATATCAATTTCAAATCCTTCGATTTCACCAGTGTCAGTGTTTCTTAGTCCAAATTTCGGAACGTCTTCTTTAACACCAACTTTTAAAACACCAGCTTCAACGATCGCATTGAGACTGTCATCAGTAGTAGCTGAGCTATCACTTGAATCAGTTGAAGACGAACATGCTGTGAGTGTAAGCACGAGGCATAAAACAAGAAATGCAGAAAATACCTTTTTCATAATCATTTTCCTCCTAAAAATTTTAATTATAAAATCTAATATCGGTTATCCGATACCAAAGATTAACGCAAGATTTTACTAAGAAAGAGTTTCGTTCGTTCTTCTGAAGGATTTTCAAAAAAATGTTCTGGTTTTCCTTCTTCGACAATTCGGCCATCATCCATAAAGATGACCCGATCAGCCACAACTCGGGCAAAACCCATTTCGTGGGTAACCACTACCATAGTTATATTCTCTTTGGATAGTCTGATCATAACATCAAGCACCTCTTGAACGGTTTCTGGGTCAAGGGCAGATGTCGGTTCGTCAAAAAGAATGATCTTTTTTTCGGTTGTTAGCGCTCTCGCAATAGCAACACGTTGCTGTTGTCCACCAGATAAGGTAGATGGATAAGCATTTTCTTTTTCACTAAGACCAACGATCTCTAAATATTTACGAGCTTTTATGATGGCTTCTTCTTTAGAAATCTTTTGTAATTTCATGGGTGCCAAGGTCAAGTTTTCTATCACGGTTTTATGTGGATATAAGTTAAAACTCTGAAATACCATAGCAGATGTTCGGCGAACAAGATGAATCTTGTTTTTTTGGGTGAGTTTTTCACCATCAATGAATACCTGTCCCGAAGTGGGTTCTTCTAAAAAATTCATGCAACGAACGGTAGTACTTTTACCAGAACCAGACGGACCAATAATAACCAGTTTTTCGCCTTCTGCTACGGATAAATTTATATCTTTCAGCACGTGGTTAGCTCCGAAAAATTTATTTACATCTTGAAGTTTAATCAATTATTCTTCCTCCAAATTTAATGTCAACAAGCAAAAAAAGCTTTTAAAAATATGCGCATCTATATATCATGCTTGAAATTCCATTGTTACACAAGCTATCTCAACATAATACACCTATTTACAATAATATTATAAAAATTAGCTTTTGTCAAGCGTTTTGAAATTGAAATGGATAATTATACCTTTCAATTTCAAAACGAGCTGAATGAGCTGAACGAGCTGAATGAGTTAATTAAAGTAACTATAAAAATGACTGTGACTATGCATAACTTATTTCGTTTGGGGTATTAAAAAAACAATCGTTATTTTAACAACATCATGGTAAAATAATTTAAAGATGACTAGATAAATAAGCAAGTATTGAAAACGTAGTCATATGCTCTGAATATTTTAGTAATTCAAGCCATTGATAACTATTCGATGCTAAAAATGAAAACAATTAAATGATGCAAGCCTTTATAAAAGGTAGAAAGAGGGAAGAAAATGAGTGATAAATTAACAACGGTACAGTACAAAGGTAGTTTAAACGAGGTTTTTCGAGTTGCTGAAAAGTGGGTAGGGAATGCCTATCACGAATATACCATTAAAACCAATGATAGCGATGAACCAATCGAACTTGCTCGAATTAAGTTTCAAAAAGGGGCACCGCAAGAAATAGATTCACAAGCCGGTGTGATTGATTCTGATTTACTTGAGATTGTCAGGGATCGCTTAAAGTTATTCCAGGAAGGCGAGTTTGAATGTACTGAAAATGCAATGGCGTTGGTTAATATTGAAACGGCAATTATGTGGTTAAACCGTCGTGTAGAAGATCGGATCAAACGTGATGTTATCGGAACCCATAAAAAATAAATCAATTTAAACACTACTATCTATACGAAGATGGTATTTATATTAATAAATTGTTCTGTTATTACCAGATTTATCCAAAATATTCGTTTATGTATTAGAAGGACTTGATTTATGCGCTTCAGGCTAATGCCTGGGGCGTTTTTAGTTTTCATTCCAGGTTGACAGAACTTCACTAGTAACGTCAAGTCCTTGGTTTAAATGGCAGACTTTGCTCTGAACCACGACTTTGGAGTAATTATTTTGTGAGAAAGAAAAATAAAATAATGATTGGTTCAGCTTTGTGTATTGCAGGAATTGAAGATGGGTAGTCTGCGAGCGGAACAAGCAACTATGGGAAAAGCTAACCTATCCTAAATTTGGACAGACGCTTGTGTATGATATCGTTATACAAAAACGTGTAAAAAAAATAAACGTCGTATGTTATAAAGTGAATAGAAAGAATAACCGTGGCACAGAAAGTGAAATTTACTGTAGTCAGTAGCGGGGGAAAAGCATATAATGAAATGGCTATTAATATTTTTATTGTTGTTTAATAACAAGTTTAATAATTTTGCAGAAAGAAGGTAACAAGATGGTGCGTTATGTACATACAAATATTATAGCAAAAGATTGCAAAAAAATGATTGAATTTTACAAGGACGTATTCGGATGCCGAAGCATTGATGAAAAACGAAATCTACGAGGTGCGTGGTTAGATAAGATGACTGGAATTCCCAATGCACATATTGTTGGTGAGCACCTAGTTATGCCAGGATATGATGACGATCATCCAACAATTGAAATTTTTTCTTATGATCAAATGGTAGGCGATTTAACACATCAAATTAATGCGTATGGTATTGCGCACCTTGCATTTGAAGTCGATAATGTAGCTGAAACGCTTAAAGAACTGATTGCAAAAGGCGGTGGCATGATTGGTGAAATAGTGCATGCGGATTATGAGGATGGTCGCAAGGCAACGTTTGTATATGCCACAGATATTGAGGGAAACATTCTTGAATTACAAAGTTGGGATTAATGATAAAGGCTATGATTGAGATACAAACCAGAGTAGAGGAGATTTAGTACTTGAAAAACACACTTGAAATAAATAAAGAACTATGGAATAAAAAAGAGATTAGAAAAAATACAAACAAATTGGCAAGAGGGGTTCTTTTTTATGAACTGATCATGCTATTGATTGTTATTGTGGATATAATTTATAGAATTGCAACTTATGTAAATTCCGATGGAATGAATGCTGATACCGCTATTGATACAATTCTTAATCAGACAATGAATAGCGGAACATCAAGTATTATTGGGGTTCTAGTAGGACTGCTGTTTTTACTGCTTTATTTTCGAAAATGTGATTATAAAAAATCGATTTTTCAGTCGCAAGAGAAAATGAACGGATTGTCCTTTTTGATTATTCTGACAATTTTTATGTCGGCACAAACTATTTTTAATTTATTAGGAACGGGTATGGAGGTTTGTTTCAACCAATTTGGTTTTAGTATTCTGGGTGAGATTGAGAGTGCTTCGAGTGGTAGTAATACGGTATCGATGCTTTTATATGCTTCTTTTATTGGCCCGATTACGGAAGAAATTGTCTTTAGAGGTTTTGTCATGAGAGGTTTTCAAAAGTATGGAAGCTATTACAGCATTCTAATGTCAGCAGTGATTTTTGGAGCATTTCATGGAAACTTGATTCAAAGTATATTTGCAATGCTAGTTGGTTTGATTCTTGGATATGTAGCAATGAAATATTCAATAAAATGGTCGATTGTAATACATATTATTAATAATTTTATTTTTGGAGACTTGCTTTTGTATTTGACTGCTAATTTAAATCCGTCGATGCAATCAATTGTGTTTTATGTAATTGAAGGATTGTTCTTTACAGGGACAATATTAATCATTATAATCAAAAGGAACGAAATAAAGAAATTTATTAAAAACAGAAAAGTGAACAAAAAATTATTAGGATTAACCTTTACGTCAGTATGGCTATTAATATTTTTAGCTTTTCAAATACTACAAGGAATATCCGGAATCGAAAAACTAGCGTTATAGGATTTGACAGACCAAAATCGATTAAAGAAAGAAGAAAATAATGTTAAAACAAGATTATCTCGATGCGCAAAGCATTATAAACCAGACAAAAAAAGAGTTGCAAAACATTTTTGATTCAGCAAAACCAGAAAATCCTGAAGATCAGGATGCACATAACAGTTTACTCCAACTGATTACTCAATTAAAAAAGATGGATGCCTATTATAACCATTTGAAAACGACCAAAATAGATGAGGGATCATCCAATGAAAAAGTCTATATTGATCTTATCAAACGAAACAAAGGAATGATGAGGTAGGCGTTCTAATCACTGAACATGAAAGAGTGGTTACTCAGTATGGCATAAACAAAAGAAATAAGCTAAAGCCTTTTGAAGAAGAAATTTTTCGAAAGGTTTTTTTCTATGCGTACTAGGGGAAGGTAATTTATAATCTTTCGAGCAATTGTTTGAGAGATTATTTCGTTATTACATGGTACGATCCTTAGGGAAATAGAAAATTGACAATTTTGAAGATTGGTACTATTATACTAGTATATGAGTACATAATAATATAAGAAGGAGATATGTCGTGAGGATTTCTACAATTTTAAAAATTTTATCGGATGAAAACCGTTTACGTATTATAAACATATTAAAAGAATACTCGCTATGTGTAGGAGAGATACAAACAATTTTAAATATTAAGCAATCAAATGCTTCAAGACACCTTGAAAAACTAAAAAGTAATGGATTAATTACTTATCAAAAGGATGCACAATGGATTTATTATCAATTATGTAATGACCAATTAGAAGAATATTCATTTATAAAACAATTGTTATTTGAAGATATCAAAAAAGATTCAATTTATCAAGAAGATTTGTTCAAATTAAATAAATACAAATCAAGTGGTTTATGTTGTCAAGATTTAAAAAATAGTGGATTAGATTTTAATAAAATAAAATTTTAATAGTTAAATTGTTTAACGGAGGGTAAAATGCGACGAAGATTTTGTTATTGCCAATGGTGTGGGACTTAATATCGGTGAAATTATAATTAGAAAATAAATATGAAAAAAAATTAGTTAAGGAGACAAGTATATGGAAAAATTTGATGATTTATTAAGAGAATTTGATTTAGACTATTTTGGAAATGGAAAACATAAAATTTCGTTTGAAAAAATGATGGAATTAAAGAAAGAAAATAAAGTATTTATTCTTGATGTAAGAACAAAAGAGGAAAGCGACTGTATAAAAGTAGCAATTGCTAATAATATTCCTACTAACGAAATTCCTGATAGAATGAATGAAATACCAAAAGATAAAACGGTTGTAGTTTTTTGTGCTTCTGCTACGAGAGCAACAATTATTTATGTTTACTTGCAATTACATGGTTATAATGATGTAAAAATTCTACTCGATAGCATCAGTGAAATAGCAGGATTTTTTAAGCCAGGATATGTGCTTAAAAACCATGATAATTTGAGTAACACTAATTAGAGAGAAGTGATTTAAATGAATTCAGTACTCTTAATGAGTATCATAATATTAGTAATCGCTGTTGTAATGTCAATGGTAGGAAAAGGTGGCGGTAATTTTTACGTATTGGTAATGGTCCTAGCAGGGGTGTCAATGTACAATGCTGCGACGACCTCCCAATTGATTATGATGGGAACATCTATTGCCGCAATGCTTGTGTTTCATAAGAGCAAAAAGGTGGATTGGAAATTAGCATTTATTATCGATCCGCCAACAAATATTATGGCCTTTGTTGGTGGCTATTTTGCTGGAAATATTGAGGGAACGACCTTAAAAATAATGTTTGCAATACTATTAATTGTGATATCAATTTTTATGTTTATTCCCGTAAAAGAAAAACCAATTCAACGCAATAATAAGTTTGGTTATTGGAATAGAACCTTTGGTGATTATAATTATACCGTTAATTTATGGCTGGTATTACCGATTATGGCAATCGTAGGTTTTTTTGCAGGAGCGATTGGAATTTCAGGGGGGGCGTTTAAAATTCCCCTTATGGTTATGTTGTGTGGGATACCAATGGAAATTGCAGTTGGGACATCATCAGCAATGGTTGCAGCCACGGCATTAATGGGTTTTTTAGGACATAGTCTTAATGGTGATTTTAATCCTCAATTAGCTATACCACTTATGATTGTTGCGGTAGTTGGTGGCTTAATCGGAAGTAAATATGCACTTAAAAGTAAACCTAAAAATTTGAAAAAAATATTTGCAGTTACAAATTTAATTGCAGCCGTCGCTATGATTATCAATATTATTAGTTAGAAGGGAAAAGTTATAAAAATTTACATAACAAAGCCTAACGAGATAAAAAGCAAATTAATGATTTGAAAAAAATAAAAAAGCAATAGAGTTAGGATTATCTAAAAAGGGGAGGTATGTTGCATAGGGGAATACATTAGCTAAATATTACCTTACCGTAGAAGAGGAACTAGGGATTTCTAGTGGAATTAAAGCAATCGTCTCAAAATTGGAGATGTTAAATGAAATAGGACTTGGCTATTTGACGCTAGGTCAATCTACATCTACATTATCCGGCGGGGAATGTCAGAGAATTAAGTTGACTAGAGAATTAGCAAAGACATCACAGCAAGCAACAAAGCAGTATCTAAAAATTGGTGGGATATTATTGTGTAATGATAGTCATGGTGATGCAAGATTTGACGAAGATTTTGAATTCATTGGTGTTATTGATCGTAAAAATAAAATCCGACATAATAATCTTGAAGACTATTTTAAGTTAAAAAAGGATAAAATAGCCGATTTAGAATGGGTAAAAGAAAAGATGCAAGGTCTAAAATATGAAATAATGGCAGAAAACTACTTATTTAGAAAGATCAAATAAGTAGTTAATCTTTAAGTATAAAAATCTATTTATATGATAATACCGTTGTAGGAGTAACAGTTATAATTATCAAAACTTAATTTTTTAGAAATCATACCATTGATACATTGAAGAATCTAAAATATCAATGGTAGCTGATATAAATAGAGTTAACAATTGTCAGATTTATTCATCTTTTATTTAGTTTGGTTTATAAAATAAGGTTGGTTGGGCAACGATTAATAGTTATATTTTTGCCTCTTTGTAATTAAAAACATAATGGATACAATGATTCCCAGTGCTTCGGCAACGGGCACTGAAAGCCATAATCCTTTTACAGAAAAGAATAATGGTAGGATCAAAAGGGCTCCGATCAAAAATATGAAAGTTCGTGTAAAGGAGATAATAGCTGAAACTTTTCCATCAGAAAGAGCGGTAAACATTGCTGATGCAAAAATATTGAAACCAATAAGTAGAAAACTTATAGCAAATATAGGAAAGCCGTCTATTGTTATGGCAAATACGTTGGTGGTTGCTTTAGTAAAGATTGTTAAAGCAGGCTGAAGAATTATTATGGACAATAGATAGGATGAAATAGAAGTAATTGCTATAAACATGATACTAGTTCTGAATATCTTTTTTAGCTGTGCAGCGTCGTTAGCTCCGTATTTATAGCTAATAATAGGAGAAATACCCATTGAATAACCAAAGTAAAGAGCGGTAAATATAAATTGAAAATATAAAACGATTGTAATAGCGGCAACGCCATCTTCGCCATAATATTTCATAAATGAATAGTTAAAAAGGAACGTGGTTACTGCATTGGCTAAATTTGTTACCATCTCAGAAGAACCGTTTGTACAAACCTTTAATAGCATTTTCAAATCAACTACAGGTTTTGTGAAACGAAGGGTGTTCTTTTTAAAAAAGGCAAAAAAAATCAAGCCGAAAATAGAGGGAATACAATAGCCAATTCCTGTGCCAATAGCAGCGCCTGCAATGCCCATATGGCAAACGACAATAAAAAAATAATCCAATACAATGTTGGCGATTCCGGCACCGATTGTAGCAATCAGCCCTAGTGTTGGTTTCCCAGCGGTTACAAAAAATATCTGAAAAGCTGTTTGCAAAAAGAAAAATGGTGTGAATGCTAGTAAAATACCTCCATAGGTACGGCATAATTCAAATTGTGATTGACTTGCACCTAAGGCAGAGATAATTTGATCAATAAAAAGATTGCCTAACAGTGCGAACAGAATACCGATGATAACCACTACTAAAATAATAAAAGAAAAGTCCTTTCGGGCTTCTTTTTTTTTGTGTTCGCCAAGCTTTCGTGCAATAACGGAACTTCCTCCAGAAGCAAGCATAATAGCTACAGCCATTTCAACACATATAAGTGGAAGAATAATGTTGATAGCAGATAGTGCCGTAGTCCCAATAAATCGTGATACGAAAATGCCATCAACAATTGTATATAACGACAGAAAAAGCATCATTACAATATTTGGTAAAGCAAATAAAATTAAAGATGAGAAGGTATATTGTTTTGCTAGTGAATTATTCATTCTTCACCTCATGTTCAAAAAATTCACAGAATTGTTTATTGCTTTTTACTAAACACTCGCACATTTCTGCACCCATTTTTTGCATTGTTTTTTCTTCGAGGGTATATAGAGCATTTAGTATGCCATCGGCATATGTGCGTCCAGACTTAGTAAATTTGATTAGTTTACCTCTTTTATCATTAGGATTGGTTTCAAAAATCAAATGTCCACTTTTATTAAACTCTTTACAAATAGTATTTACCGTTTGTTTTGGTATCAGCCATTCATCACAGATTTGTTTTTGGGTGCAGTTCTCTTTTCTATGCATCGTGTACAGTATCATCAAGGAGTTGTAATTTAGCCCTTGTTTTTTTGCCCAACGACCGTATATCTCATTTGTTCTGCTGAGAGAAGAGGTAACAGCTTCAAGTTGTTTTTCGATTAAATTATTCATAAATAACGCCTTTCACATTTAGTCCTATTTCGTACTCTTGAAAGTATAGTATGAAATAGGACTATTGTCAAGTTGCGGTAAAACTTTCTGTTGAGATCCCGATCTCTGAGTAGTTTTTCTGATGCAATCATGTTTGTATGCATTATGACAGGGAAAATTTACGGTAACTGCATCACTCCCATTATTAGTTTTATGCGATGAGATCTTAAACTTTGTTCGTTGGATTGTTAAAGGTGTTGATGTTAATGAAAAAACACTTGCACTGGACGTGATTGATAAAGTTGGGCCCGGAGGAAATTTCCTTGTAGAAAAACATACCTTTAAAAATTTCAGAAAAGAGCTTTGTTTATGTGACTTAGCAAAATCTCAATTGCATGGGGATTGGGTAAAAGAGGGTTCAAAAACAATGGAAGATAAAATGTATGAACGATTGCAAAGTATTTTAAAGGAACATGAACCAGAACCATTAACAAAAGAAAAAGCTCAAAGATTGACTGAAATTGTCGAACGGGCTGAAAAAGAGAAGCTATGAAATAAAATATAGTCCAAAAAGATAAAATTTTTTAATGAAAATCTATAATTGATGGTGAGTTATAGTGCAATTCATGTTTGCAAATATAGACTAGGTAGTGTCTACTGAACAAGCATC